>Ga0315278_10000869_pt1 | contig 26213 bp, 26 predicted proteins | sample YL17G06_0_MG_FD_203880 | JGI IMG/M metagenome (GOLD analysis project Ga0315278, IMG submission 203880) | Sediment microbial communities from Yellowstone Lake, YNP, Wyoming, USA - YL17G06_0 | ecosystem: Environmental > Aquatic > Freshwater > Lake > Sediment | place: USA: Wyoming | collected... | reverse complement strand
GTGGCCAGAGTTTATGTTGCGCGAAAATAATTTGCCGTTAGTTTCAATACCATATAGAATTCAAGCAAGGTTGCGAATTCTGTATTAAATGGTAAAAAGCAAATATCGTGCCGAACGGGATTGGATTAGGATATACTTTTAATTTGGCAAATAATGTGTCTGAGGTGTGAGGTGCTAAACGAATGGCGGACACTCGATGATTGAATTTTAGTAATTAATTATTGCTCTGCAATTTAAGATTTTTTGCTTCCAGTCGATATTTATGCTGTCTTTCATAATCAGCAATCTGGTTCTCGTATTCTCTGCAGGTAAGCGAAAAAAAATCGAGAAATCTATCCTCATCTCGGCTGAAAAGCAATTTGCCTTTTAAGGTCTCAAAGCGGTAAACAGGTTCGGTATTATTTAAAATTCCTATATCAGGTTCGCAATCCCCGGCTACAGAACTGACAATGCCGTAAATTCGCTGGTAAAGCTCAAGGCTGGCTTTCCCATTAATATAAATTGCTATATCGATATCGCTTCCTTCTTTGACGATACCACTTTGAGCTGAACCGTGAAGAATGGCAAAAACTACTTCAGGGCATTCTTTGTTTATTGATTCTGATAATTTTTCAATCTCGAATTTCATTCTATTTTGTCAATCTCATCTCGAAACATTCTGAATTTATCAAGCTGATTTTTTGCGATGTTGAAAACTATCTCAGGATCAATTTCTTCATACTGATGAACAATAAGATTACGGAATTTAATCATATTGCCGTAAGACTGAGCGGATTTAATTACACCGAGCTTCTCAAGTTTCTCAATAGCTTCAGTTGATGTGGCGGCAGGACCAGCGTTTTCAATTGCGATTATACGCTCTGCTATATCAATAACAATTTCAACCATAACCTGCAAAGAACGCTCAGCCATACATCGAAGCGCCCAGTCATTTTTAAAAGTTGTAAAACTTACATCTTTAAGATGCTTTTGCAATTCAAGCAGATGTTTATCGAGAAGAGTAAATTTCCTTTGAATAACCCCATTATACTTCATAAAAATTCCTATCAGCTTTCAAATTCCGGAAACGAAGCTCAATTACTTATAAGCTCTTATTATACTAATGATTATTATATCATTTGTCAAAAGCTCTTTTTCGGGCTAAAATAGCAGTAAAGTATAATTAAAGTAATAAAAAAACTTAGTGCCTTATGCAAAATAGAGCGGCGATAATAAGCGTTGGCAATGAACTTTTAAACGGCAATACCGTTGACACAAACAGCAACTGGCTTGCAGGCAGGCTGCTTTCCATTTCGATACCTGTGGTTTACAGCTGTGCCGTTATCGACGATATTGAGGAGATTAAAAACGCGATTGAATACGCGTCCGGCAAAGCGGATATCATTTTAATTACCGGCGGTCTCGGCCCGACTGACGATGATATTACAAGAGACGGAATCGCACAATTCCTGAATGTCAAACTTGAATATCATCCTGAAATTTACGAAAAGATAGAAAATTTTTTCACGGCCATAAATCGGCCGATGGTGGAAAAAAACAAAATTCAGGCCTATCTTCCTGCCGGCACAACCGCTATCGAAAATGAACTCGGCACCGCGCCGGGAATATTTTTCAAAGACAGCAAAAAAATAATTGCCTCGTTTCCGGGTGTGCCGAGCGAGATGAAGCAGATGTTTGACAAGTCGATTTTGCCTAAGCTGAAAAAATTTTCTCACGGCGATATTTTAGTTGTGAGAAAAATCAGGTGCATCGGCGCAGGAGAATCGGCTATTGCCGAGATGATGGGCGATATGATGGCACGGGACAGAAACCCGCTGGTAAACTGCACTGTCGATCATGGAATCATCACGCTGCACATAATTGCCCGGGCAAAGGATAAACACAGTGCTGAAATTATGGCCGCAAAGGATATTGAAAGACTTCGCGGTATTTTAGGCGAGCTTATTTACGGCATGGACGAGCAGAGTCTTGCCGAAGTTGTCGGGCAGAAACTTTTAGAGAAAAAAAAGACTTTAGCGACAGCCGAATCCTGCACAGGCGGTCTTATCGCCAAAATTATTACCGATGTACCGGGTTCGAGCGGATATTTTACTTACGGCTGGGTTACTTACAGCAACGAAGCGAAAATATCGGAACTTGGCGTAGAAAAAAAGCTGATTGAGCAGTTTGGTGCGGTCAGCAGTGAGGTTGCCGCGGCTATGGCTAAGGGGGCAAGAAAAAAATCCGGCACAGATTTCGCGATTGCTGTAACCGGAATTGCCGGTCCAGAGGGAGGGAGTGAACAAAAACCTGTGGGTTTGGTATATATTTCCATAGCTTCATCGAGAGGCGTCGAAACAGAGAAATTCTTATTTGGGCCCAGGAATAGAGATTTTATCAGACTAAGGACATCTCAAACTTTACTTAATTTACTCAGATTGAAGTTGGGTAATTGACCTCTTTGGCCGATATTGATATAGTTATAGTATAAATAACACAGTTGGAGTGTATCTACAGGTTTTATGGCAAAAAGCCGAAGAAAATTAGGCGAAATACTCTTAAAAAGCGGACTGGTTAGCCAGGAAGCGCTTATGGACGCTCTGAAAACCTCTCAGCAAAAGAACAAAAGAATTGGTGAAACGCTGATTGAGCTGGGGCTGGTTTCGGAGGAGCATGTTACTAAGGCTATTGCCCACCAGTTTGGTCTTGAATATATAGACCTTGACAAGCATTCGATTCCGCAGAGTACATTAAAACTTATTCCGGAAGAAGTCGTTCAGAAGTATGGTGTTCTGCCCCTGAGCAAAGAGAACGGCAGGCTCAAACTTCTTATCAGCGACCCGCTTGACCTTGATATGCTGGATACGCTGCGTTTCAGGCTTAACAGCGAAATTGACTGCAGTATCGCAAGCCCGACAAAGATTCGTGCCTTTATCGACCGAAGCATAGACGAGGTAAGAAGCAGTATTGATGCCACCGCCGCGGAGTTGGCGCAAGAAGGCCATACTATTGAAGAGGAAATAAGAAAGGCTGAGGACGCAGAGGAAGACGATGAAGGGCCGGTCATCCGGCTTGTTAATATGATGATTGACGAAGCGGTCCGTATGAAGGCAAGCGATATTCATATCGAACCGATGGCCGACCGCGTAAGGGTTCGCTATCGTGTCGATGGTGTTTGTGCCGAAAGGGACACTATTCCAAAACATATGCAGGCTTCGGTAATTGCCCGTCTGAAGATTTTGTCTGGAATGGATATTTCCGAAAGACGACTGCCGCAGGACGGAAGAATTCAGAGAGAAATCGACGGCAAGAAGGTCGACTTCCGTGTTTCGGCGCTTCCCGGTTATCACGGCGAAAGTACTGTGCTTCGTATTTTGGAGCCGGAGTCGATTAATATAGGTATCCAGGCGTTGGGCCTGGGCGATGAAGACAATCAGAAATTTTTGAAAATTATCAAAAGGCCGAATGGTATATTTCTTGTTACAGGACCGACCGGCAGTGGTAAAAGTACGACGCTTTATTCGGCGCTGAAAGAGCTTAACAAGCCCGACAAAAAGATTATTACCGCTGAGGACCCGGTGGAATATAACGTCGCCGGCATTAACCAGTGCCAGGTCAAAGAGGACATCGGACTTACTTTTGCTAAAATCCTGCGGGCAATGCTGCGTCAGGCGCCGAACGTGATTCTTGTCGGCGAAATTCGTGACGGTGAAGTTGCCGATATCGCTATTCAGGCGGCACTTACGGGCCACCTTGTTTTCAGTACACTGCATACGAATGACGCGGCCAGCGCGATTACGCGTTTGATTGATATGGGCGTAAAGCCTTTCCTTGTCGCAAGCTCAATTCAGGCTATTATGGCACAGCGGCTCGTAAGAAGAATATGCCCCAAATGCAAAATCGTTGATGAGCATCCAGACCCGCATTATCTGCGGCTGCTCAATATTGGGCCGGATGATCTGAAAAAATATTCCGTGTACAAAGGCGCAGGCTGCAATAAATGTCATAATATCGGTTATAAGGGCAGGCAGGGAATTTTTGAGATACTCGAGATGAATACCGAGTTAAGAGAACTTGCCTTCGCCAGGGCTCCTGCATCGGAGCTGCGAAAGGCCGCAAAGGCCTCAGGTATGAGAGGCCTGCTTGAAGACGGCAGAGAAAAGGTGTTCAAAGGAATAACAACGCCTGAAGAAGTCTCGAAACATTCACAGGCGGAAGGTCTGATACTCGATTAATATTTTGACAGGATTTTATAATGGCTACGGTACATATAGACAGGCTTCTTGAAGCATGTATAAAAATGGGTGGTTCCGATTTACATTTAACTGTCGGAAGACCGCCGGTATTGAGAATTAACGGCAGATTAAGGTCGCTGGAGACCAAGGTGCTCGAACCAGAGGATACATCATCTCTTATGAAGAGTATTACGCCCGACAAAAATCAGCAGGAATTTCAGGAAGTTGGCGGTACTGATTTTGGTTTCGCGTTTGGAGACAGAGGGCGGTTCAGAACGGCTATTTTTCGTCAAAAAGGCAATGTAACTCTCGTATTACGATTGATACCTTCCGAGTTATTGAGCTTTGAAAAAATCGGATTGCCGAAGATTTGTGCTGCGCTGTGTCGCAGGCCAAGAGGACTTTTTCTTGTAACAGGACCAACCGGATGCGGTAAAACAACTACACTTGCCAGTATGATTAATTATATCAATGAGAGTCTCGACCGGCATATAATAACAGTTGAACATCCAATTGAATATTATCATCAGCACAAAAAATCGATTATAAATCAGCGTGAAGTTGGTGCCGATGTGCCGACTTTTGCCGAGGCGTTAAGAAGGGCATTAAGGCAGGACCCGGACGTAATTCTTGTCGGCGAATTGCGAGACCTTGAGACAATGGAAAACGCTATTCGAGCGGCCGAAACCGGACACCTTGTGTTCAGTACGGTTCACACCACCGGCTGTCAGGGTACTATCAACCGTATTATCAACGTTTTTCCGGTCGACCAACAGGAGCAGATACGAGTTCAGATGAGTACGAATCTTATCGCGGTTTTGAGCCAGGCGCTTTGCCCCTTAAAGACCGGCAAAGGCAGAGTTGCGGCTTATGAATTTATGGTTGTAACGCCGGCCATTGCCAACCTTATCCGTGAGAACAAAACCTATAGGATTGAGTCGAGCATACAGACCGGAAAAAGTCTTGGTATGCAATTGCTGGATGACCATCTGTGGGACCTTTATGATAAAGACAGAATAAGTCTTGAAGAAATGCTCGACAAGGCCAGGCAGCCAAGTGCGCTATTGGAAAAAGCAGAAAAGAAAATGGGCGGAAGGACCGAAGAAATGAGAAAAGAACTTGAAAATATCGGTCCTATTATTGGGGCTTCCAGCTAAGTTTTCTTCAGTGGTCAAGGTGGGCTTAAAAAGAAGAGGACGCATTTTGTCATTAATTCTGTGATTTTATCTCTCTTAATAAAAGTGTTTATTATAACAATATTTATGCTTTAGATTTTTATGTTATATTATTTATTTTACCAATTTTAAGCTTTAATATATGTAGTTATAACGGATTTATTTCTACCTCATTCTTTTAAATACCAAGTGTCGTATACATAATTTTGTTGCTAACATAGTGTTATGAACGTATATTGTTATTAGAAGGGTAAATATAATTTACCGGTTTAAAATTAAGTTGGAGGTCTGATATGGCCAGAGACATTCCAATAGAGCAGTTGCGAGGCAGGACGTTAGGACGAATTCTTGTTAAAATGGGAATCTTAACGAGGGATAAAGTTCATCAATGTTTAGCTGTTCAGAAGAAAAAAGGTGGCGGGGTTCTGCTCGGGCAAGTAATGCTCGAATTAGGAATGGTAGATGATAAGCAGCTAAAAAAGGCACTGGCAGCGCAAAGGGGAATGGGCTATGTGGACCTTGCCGGCATAGATATCGACAAATCTATTATTGACCTGATACCTGCCCAGATGGCTAATGCCTATAGGGTTGTACCGCTGGAATACGATAAAATACAGAACACTATGATGGTGGCGATTGACAGCCCGGATAATTTCAAGGCGACCGACGATTTAAGCACCCTGATGGGGTTTAAGGTCCAGGCCAAAGTTGCTTCACCTGCCGACCTCGATGAGGTGCTCAAAAAATATTATTCCAAGGACGAGGAGAGCATAAACGACCTTATCGGTCAGCTTGAAGGTGACGACTTTCTCGGAGAATTTGCGGGCAGGGACCAGAGTATCGACCTCAGTGAGCTTAAGGAGCTTGCAGAATCAAACCCTGTAAAAAAGCTGCTCAACCTTGTACTTTTACAGGCCATAAAGGACAAGGCTTCAGACGTTCACTTTGAACCTTTCGAAGACGAATACAAGATGCGTTATCGAATCGACGGTGTACTCTACGAGATGATACCGCCGCCAAAACATATAGCGGTAGCCATAAGTTCAAGAATAAAGGTTATGGCGAACCTCGATATAGCTGAAAGACGAATGCCGCAGGACGGCAGAATTCCACTGACTGTCCGGGGTCATCAGGTTGACCTGCGTGTCGCTATTCTTCCGACGATGTTCGGCGAAAGCGTCGTGCTTCGTGTGCTTGACAGGTCCCAGCTCGATTTGAAGCTCGAGAATCTCGGCATGGCCCAGGAAGATATGAGTATGATTCGTCAGCTTATGCAGAAACCAAACGGGATTCTTATTGTAACAGGACCGACCGGCAGCGGAAAAACGACGACACTTTATTCGGCGCTTAAGGAACTTAATACTATCGACAGCAAGCTGATTACCACAGAGGACCCTGTTGAATATGATATCGACGGCATTATTCAGGTGCAGATGAAACCGGATATAGGTCTTACGTTCGCAAGCTGTCTTCGGTCTATATTGCGTCAGGACCCCGATATAATAATGGTCGGCGAAATTCGTGACCTTGAGACGGCGCAAATTTCGGCGCAGGCCTCGCTTACAGGACACCTTGTTTTTACAACACTTCATACCAATGACGCCCCAAGCGCAATCGCAAGACTTTTAGACCTTGGTCTTGAGCCGTTTTTGATTACGGCGACCCTCGAAGGAATTATCGCGCAAAGGCTTGTAAGAAAGATATGCAAAAACTGCAAAGAGGCTTATGAGCCGACTGAAGAGCAGCTTCTCGAACTTGATTTGACACCCGATAAGGTGCAGGGAAAAACGTTCTATTACGGCCGAGGCTGCGACCAGTGCAATAATACAGGCTACAGAGGCAGAATTGGAATATTCGAAATAATGGTTTTTGACGATGCGATGCGCGAACTTGTAATGAACCATGCCTCGACAAACATTCTGAGAACTGCGGCGAAAAAGGTCGGAATGACGACTCTTCGCGAAAGAGGACTTAGTGCGATATATAACGGCCTGACGACGATAGAAGAAGTTGTCAAGGAAACAGTAATGGAAGAACAATAAAGAAATTAAAAAATCAAAAATTAAAAATAAAAATTGTGGAGTCCGCTGAAGCGGACGACTTCTTTAATTTTGATTTTTACATTTTAATATTTGATATGATTTTTATAAGGTGATATATGCCGGTTTTTCAATATGAAGCGTTAGATTCCAGCGGACAGGAAATAAAAGGGCAAATCGAGGCTCTTAGCGGCGAAGAAGCGCTGAGTAAAATCCGCAATATGGGATATTTCCCTACAAAGCCTCCCAAAGCCAAAGGCGGAGTGCGTGAGAAAAAGGAGACAGCGGCCAAACCGAAATCCCGCAGAGGTTCCGGCGGCAGTGTAAAAGTCAAACAGCTTACACAATTCGCCAGACAGCTTTCGACTCTTCAGGATGCCGGTCTGCCGATTTTGCGTTCGCTGCGGATTCTCGAAGAACAGCAAAAGCCAGGTACTTTTAAGAGGATTATCGGTTATGTGGCCGATGATATTGAAAGCGGCTCAACTCTTTCGGAAGCGCTTGGAAAATATCCAAAGGCGTTCAACAGACTATTTGTGAATATGGTGGCGGCAGGCGAGGTCGGCGGCGTTCTTGATGTCATTCTGGCCAGACTTGCTGATTTTATGGAGAAGGCACAAAGGCTTAAAGCCAAAATCAAGGGCGCGATGGTTTACCCGGTTGTCGTTATGGGCGCTGCCTTTGGTATCGTTATGGGTTTGATGCTTGGTGTTATTCCGAAATTCAGTACGATTTTAAAGGATATGACCGGCGGAGAACTGCCGATCCTTACAAGAGTCCTTATATCAATCAGCAACTGGATTGCGTTCCGATACGGCTGGGCCGTGATGATTGCAACGCCAATAATAATAATATTTACACTGCGGCTTATAAGACAGTTTGCTCTCGGCAGATATATTATGGACACCATTAACCTTCATTTGCCTATTATAGGCAGGATAGTATATAAAACCGTCGTGGCTCGATGGACAAGAACGCTTGGCACTCTCATCAGCGCCGGCGTGCCGATACTCGAGGCTATAAACATTACCGCAGACACGGCGGGCAATGAAGTTTATTCTTCTATGCTTCGCAAGGTGTACAATGCAATCCGGCAGGGCGATACGTTTGCCAATCCGCTCAGGCTGTCAAAGACGACTGACAGCCTTGTGGTGAATATGATTGATGTTGGTGAGGAAACGGGCGATATGGACAAGATGCTTATAAAAATCGCCGGTAATTTCGATGAAGAAGTTGATGTGCTGGTCGGCTCTCTTATGAGTCTGCTTGAGCCTATAATGGTTATCGTACTCGGCGGCACCGTAGGTACGATTGTGCTCGCCATATTTTTGCCGATGGTAAAGATTATTACATCGCTGATGTAGATTGCAGCCACAAAGGCACAAAGACACGAAAATTTAAAATTGAAGATAAAAAAATAAGTCGTTAAAAAAATGAAATAATAACGTTTATAGGAAAGGCATTAAAAATGAAAACGAAGAAGAAAAAATCTGGTTTTACGATTGTCGAGCTTCTGACGGTTATGGCTATTATAGCCATACTGATGGGTCTGCTTGTCCCCGCGCTGCAGCAGGTCAGGAAACTGGCCAAGGATACAAGCCAGCGATCTCAGTTTAACACTATCGGCGTGGCGTTGGACATCTACAGCAACCCGGAAGAAAATGGAAGTTATCCGGATTCGAAAGCAGTAGGAACTCTTGCGGCAAATCAACAGACGGTAGGCGCTCAAAGACTTGCCGAGGCCCTTGTTGGAAGGGATTTGCTCGGCCTTGACGCAAACACAACATGGGATGCATATAATGACGAGATAGTACCGACTGTTTATGCGAGCGTGGCATTGAAAGGTTCTGATGCTGATCAGGTAACAAAGAGCCTTAGCCGAAGAGAAAAGACTTATATTGACGTAGATAAGGTGGAAGCGTTTCAGGTTGGACAGTTATTTACTGGTACGGTTAAAGGAGGCAATGTTTATGACGGATTAGCTACGCCGGCTCCGGTTTTGACGGATACCTATCGCGCCAAGAGGGTTACACTGTCAAATGGGAAAGTTGTGATGGCCGGAACGCCTATTTTGTATTACAAGGCTAAAAATTCAACAGTTTTTCCTGATACGAATAGTGTTACAACAATTACTGACATTGTTGATTCCAATAGCATATACAGCAGTCTCGATAACGAAGAGCTTGTCGAATTGTTCCAGATGACGAAACCGCAGACAGGAACGACGAATATGCATCATTTCGACAAGGGATATACGGATGAAAATGGTCACTATGGGAGATGGTTATTTTACGATACCATCACAAACAAGGGCATAACTGCTCAGCCGCGTCCGTACAATCTGGGAGAATCTCGTACGCCTTATATTCTTATGTCAGCCGGTGCCGACGGAATATATGGAACAAAGGATGATATTTATAATTTCCAGCAATAGTGTTTAGGTAATAGGATATAGGGTTCAGGGTATAGAACGGACAGGTTAAGCCGCCCAGACCGTTTCTGGAAAGGGAAAGGGCAAAAAATGAGAACGGACAGATTTAAGGCCTTTACGCTCGTAGAGATTTTGACGACGCTGACGATTATTGCGATTCTTATCGGAATACTTCTGCCGGCTCTTGGCCAGGTTAAAAAGTTCGCGACAGAAGCCAAACAGAAAGCGCAAATCGCCAGTCTCGATATCGCCGTAAGTTCTTTCAAGCTCGACTTCGGCTACTATCCGCCGTCACACGGTAGTGATGCTACCCAAACTCCCGGGCATTCTTCTGCCGACGCTGATTTCTATGACTATGATTACTGTGGCGCCCAGACGCTTGCCGAGGCGATGGTAGGCTGGGACCTGCTCGGCGTTCATCGTGACTCGGTATCCAGAGTGGACGGTAATGATAATGATACCTCTACGCCTCCTCTTTATCCCTCAAATCCAGACGCTGCAAATCTGGACAAACGCAAAGGGCCTTATCTTGACAGGACGAACATCGGCGTTTTTACGCCTCGCCAGATATTTAATCGGGACACTACTTCTGATGATGTGTATCCGGACAGATATGTAATTTGTGATGCCTTTGCCGCTGTAAGCAAAAGAGTCGGTGCAAAAACATACAAAATCGGCACACCCATTCTGTATTTTCGGGCGAATCTCTCTGCTGTTAATACGCAACTTATAACCGCCGCCAATGCAAAAGGCTGGACAAGAAACATATATAACTTTTGGGATAATGTTAACCTTATGGGGATTGGAAGAATAACCGATGGGAAATCACATAGCCTCATGCCCGGCGACGAGGGGGATGCATTTTGTAATTTTATCAGTGACCAGATGATTCAAAATATTAAAAGGCCTGTTCGGCCGGATTCGTTTCTTTTGATTTCGGCCGGCTACGACGGCCTTTACGGAACGGCCGACGATATTTGTAATTTTGAGCCCAATATTGAGTGATGATGGAGCCACAAAGGCACTAAGGCACAAAGAAAAATAAAGTTAAAAAGTAATAGTAAAAATCCGAAGTACGAAATCCGAAACTCGAAACAATATCAAATGTTCAAAACTCAAATTTTCAAAACGACAATGCTCTTGAGCTTTCCAATGCTGTTTTGAATTTTGGTAATTCGAATTTTGAATTTGTTTCGGATTTAGATATTCGGATTTAGAATTTTGATTCCGTATTTATTCGTGATTTATGCTGAAGATAAAAAAAAATGGTATGACATTAATAGAGATTCTGGTCGCCATTGCCATAATGGCGATTCTGGCGGCGGGGCTGTATTCTGTCAGCAATTACGTCCAGACGCAGGCAAAGGTAAAACTTACCGAATCGACAATCGAACTTCTCTCTGCCGCACTTGAGCAGTATTACGACTTCTATGGCAAATTCCCTTTTATAGCCGATAAATATTACAATAGAAACAAACTTGAATTAAATGACAGTAATGGTCTGAATGGTAAGGTTTCAGATAAAGCCGGCACCCCTTTGAGTCTCGCCGACTATAACGACGTATACGCATCGAGCGAAGCGATGTATCATTTTTTGAATAAGTGCCCGGACAGTAAAAACATTGTTAGTTCCATACATTCTTCCCTGCTTACCAATGAAGATAACAAAAACAGGGAATATTTTTTCAAGTTTAACAGCGACGGACAGGTTTATCAGCTCAGGCATATCGTCGACCCTTGGAAAACGCCGCTGAGATATACCTACAAGCAGGACGATAATTTTCCTGTTATTACTTCTGCCGGGCCGGATAAGAAATTTGGGGATAGAGGCGGCACGACAGATAAAGACCCTAATAATGTGCAGGATAATATTACCAGCCGATAATAAAAAGAATACGGAATTCAGAATGGAAACTCGAAGCACGAAACTCGAAATTAGAAACAATATCAAAATACGAAATACAAATGTTCAAAACAAGTTGTTTTGGTCATTTTTAGTTTTTTGTAATTTGGATTTGTTTCGGATTTCGATATTCGAAATTCGGATTTAAAAATGAAACCTGTGATTAAAAAAACTTGTCCAGAGCCTGTCGAATGGAAACGAAACCAAAAGAACAGGACGGCCCCGCCCATTCAGGCAGGCTTTTCTCTTGTCGAGTTGCTTGTTGTTATTGGCATAATCGCTCTTCTTGTCGGTCTTTCGATGCCGGCGATAAACGCGATGCAGAAGTCTTTTGATTCCACAGGTTCCGAAGGAATGATTAGCGCAGCATTGGCTACCGCAAGAACGCTTGCGATAAGCAATAAGCCGGCAACCTACGCAGGCGTCAGATTTCAAAAGGCGTATAACAAAAATGGTCCTCAAATTGATGCAGACCAGTATATGATTTTTGTGGTTAATGATGAACCCAAAAATATGGGAAATCTGGACGAAGGATTTCGCGCTATTGAAGGTTACAAACCTATAAAGCTGCCGAAAAATATAGGTTTAATTGATAAAAAGGTCAGAACCAATAACGGCACTTCTGATGTTGCTGCAAGGACTGGAAGTGCAAATGAAAGAGATATTATAACAAACGACCTTGATGATTTAATTGTTGAACGGACAATGACGGACACTTCCGCTTTTTCAATCGTTTTTTCCCCGGCAGGAAAACTGGTTATTCATGACATCCGGGTACGAAACAAGAAAGGCGATTATCGGTCACCGGACCCGAATGCATCAGGCAATGATAATGTGTTTAATTCTTATAAGAATATTAAAGATAACAATACCGGCCAATTTGTTCAGGATGATTACGCTGATTTAGGTTTAGGCGGCGAACAAAGCCGCAGCAAATTTTATATATATGACCGTGGAATTTTTGAAAAGATGACTGATAAAACTCAGAGAATGAATTATCTGAATGAGCTTAAGTTTATATATGTAAATCCCTATACCGGTGCGTTAATTGAAAAATAAAAACAGTTATCAGAAACTCAGATTTCAGTTATCAGCAAAAGAAATTCTTACTGATAACCGATAACTGAATTGCTGTACCATACAGGTAAAAATGAAAACGAAATATAAACATAATGGTTTTTCTTTAACCGAGGTCTTGATGGCCGTGGGCATACTGTCTATCGGTCTGATGCTTGTTGCGACGATGTTTCCGGTTGGGATTTATCTTACTACCGTTGCCTCGGAGAGGACTATGGCCGCGATTGTTGCAGACGAGGCCTTTGCCAAAATTCAGCTCTTCGGCCTTCAGATTTATCCTTCTGATATCAATGACTTTGAAAAAATCTGCAATACGATTGACCCTAATGAATTTTCTTACCCATCCGTTGACCCTTGTTCGACTGAAAATCGCCAGTATTACTGGTCTGCCCTGTGCAAAAAAGTAAATTCTGACCCGGCAGATACCGGATATCTGGTAACGGTTTTTGTTGCCAGAAAGACGAGCCCGAATCATAAATATTATGGCGGCGGAAATAGCGGGACAAGACCTAAAGCTGTCGATATATGGGTGCAGGCCGGTCCTGCTAATGATAAACTGCAAATTACTGTTGCAGGACATGAAAAGTATGTTAATCCGCCAACGGAGGTGGTTGATAATGCGACCGGCAGCAGATATCGTGTTATTGATAGAGAAATTAATGCTATCGGCGGGGAAAGCAATATTGTCAGGCTTGATAGAGATTGGGTAGGTACTTTGCCGGGTGTAATCTGGCTTGTACCGCCGCCGCAGTCAGGCGGCAAAAATGCGGACGTTGGAGTTTTTCAAACAATAATACGTTTCTAAAATAGTTATCAGGAACTCGGTTATCAGTTATCAGGAATAAATATGAGTTCGAATTTTGAAAATCTTGATGTTTGGAAAAGGTCCTGCCGGTTGTCTGTCCAGTTATGGCAGTTGTTGAAAAATAGTAACGAGTATTGGTTAAAAGAGCAAATGCTGCGTTCGGCATTATCAATACCATCAAATATAGCAGAAGGATGTGAACGGAATAGCAAGGCGGAATTTAGACGTTTTATCAATATCGCAAAAGGTTCTGCCGCTGAATTGAGAACGCAGGTGTATATAGCGATTGAAACAGGTGTTTTGAAAAAAGAATCCATAGAAAAATTTATTGAAGAATTGAAAGCCATTACAAAAATGCTTCAGGCGTTAATAAATTCATTAAACCGATAACCGATAACTGATAACTGAATTACTGTGTTAATATGAAAAAAGGATTTACTATAACTGAGTTGCTTGTTGCGATTGGCCTGCTTGTGGCGGTGCTTGCGGCTTCGACGATGGTTTTTCATTATTCTATCGAGGCCCAGCGTACCGCGATGGCAACAACAGAAATTATGCGGACTATGCGGGCTATCACAGACCAGCTCAATATGGACTTTGCCGGCCTGCGAAAGAATGGAGAGATTTTCGTTATCTGGAAGGCCGAATCCGGCACTCATGAGAGATTTGATCGCGTAATGTTTTTCGCCAATGGCGACTTTCAATCCTATGGGGGGGACCCTGCGGTGGTTCGCGGCAACCTTGCGAGGATTAGCTATATGCTCGCAAAAACAAATAATGTGCGGGCTTCTGGGCAATCCCCTCAGAAGCGAATACTTGCCAGGACTCAGCATATATTAACGGCCGATGCCGCATTTCCCATTGCCAATGTTAACCCTGTCGCATTTTCCACTGACCAGGAGTGGTTCAAATGGCATAATTGGTTTGAGTATGACAGGATGACTATGGAACAGTGGAAGAATATGCCCTGGAACAAAAAAGCGGAGATGCTGTCTGTTATTACGGATGTAAGAGTTGATCCTTCTGTCCCTGATAATTTGCTGATGGGGGCGAATATTGACCCGGCCGACCCGAATTCGATTCATATGCTTTTGTGTCAGGGTGTCGGCCAGTTCAAGGTTCAGGGCTGGTACGCTCCGCAGAAACGATGGGTGCCGGAGGTTGACCCTGATGGAAACGGGGATTTAACGGATTCGGATTTCTTTACAAGCGGCGGCGAACTTGACCCATGTTCAGTTCCCGGAGTATTGTACCCAAATGAGCCAAACGGGGCGGTAATTCTTGGTGGCCCGACATTTAAGGACAGCAAATATAAAGAATTGTTGAATGAAGAGAACTTTGGTTCTATTCCGGGGCTGGGACGGGCGCTAAAGTTTACTTTTACATTATATGATTCCAAAGGCATTTTAAAAGGCGGCAGAAGATTTGAGCATATTGTTTATATAGGGCAGTAAAAAAATACGAAGCACTAAACTCGAAATTCTCCGCAGGACACCTTATGGCGGAAACAATATTAAAATACGAAATACAAATGTTCAAAATAAGCTGTTTTGGTCATTTTTAAGTTTTGGTAATTCGGATTTGTTTAGGATTTCGATATTAGGATTTCGGATTTTACGATAGCTGGTTCCTTTTTTAAGCAGGGTAATGATATGAGAGAAAAGCAAAAGATACAAATTAAACCAGTCAGATATGGCTCCGCATTAATAATGACGATGGTTCTGACCGTGATGCTCGCGATAGTTGCCGTGATGTTCGTATCCATGGCACGAATGGATAGGGCTTCTACCGGCAATATCGCCGATAACAAGATGCTCGAATCCGCCGCTAAATCCCTTGTTGAAATCATTAATAAAGAGCTTGTCCTCGACACGCCCGGCGTAGCAGGGCAGGAATACTACGATTATCCCGATGCCAATGACGCCTGGCTGGCAAGTATCGAGCCGTATAAATCCGGAACGGACCTTTATTACTGGCGGCAAATAAGCGATGTAACGGGTTATTTAAAGAGTGAGAATTTCCCAACGCAAAATGTTAATGTAAAACCAATAGGGTTAAGTACCACCAAGGTTGTCCGGGAATATCCAATAATAAGCGTAAACCAAAACGGCAAATTTTTGGATGATAATGGAAATATCGCCGCTAATGGCGTATCCGCCGATGCGGACGGTGACGGCATAGCCGATTCAAAATGGATTGAACTGAAAGATTTACGCTCTTCCAAAGGCAAACCGATTTACGCCGCCATTCGTATAATAGATAACAGCGGAATGGTTAATATCAATACAGCCCACACATTCGACGCCACGAGTAACGATGCGAATAAAATCAACGGCAAAAGCCAGATGCAGATAAATCTTAAGGGCCTGTTAAAAAAGGACACCGACACAATCGCCAAACTGCACCAGACTCGCTGCGGCACTGAGCCGAACAATTTTGCAAAATATGAAAAAGATATTATCTGGGATTATAACAGTATATCCAACAGCGGTTATCTGCCCTTTGATATTTCCGATGAGCTTGAATTGCGATACCGCTATTGTGTAGACAGCAAAATTATTTCGCGGTTTGAAGCCAATGACCCCTGCACCGCCAGGATCAGGGAGTTCGGCTTTAAAAATTACGGCTATCTTTATAACGGCGATTCCTTTTGGGGACTCGAAGATTGGGAGATTAGGATTAACGACCCCAACTTTCCAAATGACAAGAGTGTCGACCGCAGACGGCTTTTGACCGCATACAATATCGACCGCATTATCGACCCTAACGGCGATAAAATGCTCAATGTGAATACCGTATCCGACCCGAATAGATTGTACCGCAAAATACGTCAGGCGATTCGCAGCGCTAATCCTGCTTTGGACGCCAATATAGCTGCCCAAATAGCGGTTAATATGATTGATTATCGGGATAGCAATTCAACTGTCAGCGTTTTTCACAATTCTGATAATAACAAAGACTATTACGGTTTCGAACGGCCCTGTGCTTACATTTCGGAATTAGCGTATAGGCAGGTAACAGATGGGAATACATCTGTTAAATATAAATCTTACGCGATTGAGCTCTATAAACCCGATTCTAATGACCAGGCCCCGAATGGATGGCAGCTTTTAATTAATGGCACACCTTATGATGTTAACTGGTCAGGGACAAAACAGTTTTATGTCATAACATGGGAGGATTCTAAAGCCCCGTTGGCTGTGAATTATAGTGATGCTAATGTCCAGACAAATGGTCCCAGTGCTATTCCTGTTTTTAGTGCAGGTAATCCGATTTCATTGACACGCAAAGTCCGTGTTAATGGCGCCGATGTTAGTCTTGTAGTTGATTCTAACATTGTTCCGGCCGCCTGGCCCCCGTCAGGCGATGGCATTTATGATTATCGAAGAAATATCACAAAACATAAATGTATGAGGCGTTTATGGCAGTTATATAGTTCAACTACACTTGGCAGTGCCAATGGCTATACAAGCCCTGTTTACGACTATTATTATATTCAGGCCCATCCGGCCAATAGTAACTTTACGAATATCGGCGATATAGGAATGGTTTTCCGCAAAGCCGCTTATTATCCCCTCATTGGCGCCTCCGCTGATGATATAGCTGATACGATTGGTTACAGCGCCAATATGAGGAGGGAAATCAATGTTCGTCTGAATTTAGCGGACGCAGATTATCAGCAGATTTTCAGATATCTAACTGTTATGGACCCGCACGAGCGTAATCCTGCCAATGATGTAAATGAAACAAGAGTCAAGGGCAGAATCAATATCAATACCGCATCGGCGTATGCGATAGCACAACCGCCCTGGGTTTCGCTTAGAAAAAATCCAGTCGGTTATAACGATGCCAATCTTGCCAGAGCGATAGTTGCTTATAGAGACAAGATAACTCCGGTAGGTGCTCCCGATTACAGGAGCCGTACAGGATGTGCCGGTTTTACGCGGGGTATCAGCCAGCTTTGTAATGTTAATACTCAGGGTAACCCAAATTTCAAGATTGATTATTACATTCTTGGTGAGCCGCCGCTTGCACCTGTAGATCAGCTTGATTTTCCCGACCTTACGCCCAATGATGGAGCGGCCAACGATTTCGAGGAACGCGATTTGATTTTCGCTCGCATAAGCGACCTTATTACTATTCGCAGCGATGTCTTTACCGCGTATATATTAGTGCGAATCGGCGTTGACGGCCCGCAGAAAAGGTATATGGTAATATTAGACCGCAGCGAAGTGAAACGCCGTGCGGACAGGGTTAAGATAATCGCTTTTCAATCCGTGCCGGAGGCACGTTAGCCACGAAGGCACCAAGGCTCGAAGTTTTTTTAATACATCATTTTTTTGGTGTCTTCGTGCCTTTGTGGCTATTTAACAAAAAAAGGCCTCGCCGCCGCCAAAGGCGGAGAGCAGTTGAGCAGTTGAACAGGTGAGAATTAAGAAAAAGGCCCGCTTGGGGCGGGGCCTTCGTTTTTCAGGTCATTTGCCGCTAAATTAAGCGGGGACTACATTGGTCGCACATGGACCTTTTTTGCCCTCACCGACTTCGAAATTGACGCTTTGGCCTTCATCTAAAGATGTGTAGCCCGGAACCTTTATTTCCGAATGATGGACGAACAAATCTGATCCGCCGTCGTCCGGGGTAATAAAGCCAAAACCTTTACTTGCGTTGAACCATTTTACTTTACCTGTACTCACGTGTGTACTCCTTAATACTGTTTCTAAAAAATAACTAAACTATCTCTCTATTTTTATTTATAGGGAAATACTATTGAGAGATGGAACAATATCCCTGAAACTTTTTTAACATACTCGTACTCTTCATAACTTATTACATATAAAGTGTAACATAATAATTAGAAATACGCAACAACTAAATGCCGCTTTATCCTAAAATTTCAGTCTTCCTGCACAGATGAAAAAATGGGGGAAACAGGCTTTTTTGTGTAAAAACGCCGATTTTGTTGGTTAATTTAATTTCGCCCTGAGTGTTTCAGCACGCAAAACGTCTCTTTGTTCGGGATTGAGGGCTTGTCCTTTATTTATCTGCAGATGGGCCGGCTGGGTGAGCATAAAAAGTTCGTTTATGGTCTCGATTGAAATTTCCTTAACCCTGCCCATATTGATTCCCATTCTCAGGTTGCTCAAAAGGAACATCGCCTCGTGAGAGCTGATAAGTCTTGCACTTTTTAATACGGCCAGGGCTCTGGCTATTTTATCGTCGAGAATGTTAACATCTTTTACCATTAATCTGTCGCGGGCCACTCTTTCATATTCGACAATTTTGGGAATTATCAGATTCTGGAAATCTTCGACTATTTGTTTTTCATTGACGCCCAGTGTAACCTGGTTTGAAATCTGGAAAAAGTCGCCGACTGCTTCTGTCCCTTCGCCGAACAGGCCGCGAACCGTAAGATTCATATCCTTTGCCGATTCGAACAATTTTTTAAGCTGCTCTGTCATTTTAATCGCTGGCAGATGCATCATTACGGAAACCCTGATGCCGGTGCCGAGATTTGTGGGACAGGCGGTCAAAAAACCATATTTTGAACTGAAGGCATATTCTATTTTTTCGCCGATAGCGTTGTCGATATCGTTGATTCTCTGCCAGCATTTGTCGAGGTTGAGTCCTGCCGCCAGAACGCTCAGCCTCAGATGGTCTTCCTCGTTTATCTGCGCCGCAAAAAGCTCATTTTTCGCGATAACAACACCTCGCGGGCCTTTTCCCGCCGCCAGATGACGGCTGATAAGCTGCCTTTCTATAAGCAAATCTCTTTCGAGATTACTGCCGTGCTCTATATCGATGAAAAATATATCGCCAAGCTCGCCAAGCGAAAGAATTGTTTCTTTTAAGGCTTCGAGAATCTTCTGTTTTTCTTCATCGTCGCAGCGGCATGTAAACCTGTGGCCGGCCAGATTACGCGCAAGCCTTATCCGTGAGGAAATGACAATGTCCGATAAAGGAACGGCAGGGTCGAACCATCGGCTCGTTTTCGTACTTAAATCCGTAAGTCTCATTGCAGTGTCTTTAGCTGGTCTCTGATTTTAGCGGCCAGCTCATAATCTTCTTTCTCTACAGCCAGGCTCAATTGTTTTTTTAATTCTTCCGTTTTGTTCTGTTCTTCGGGCCTGGCGCTGGAACTGGTTTGTATTTGGGCAGGAACTTTTCCTTTATGCGTTAAATTATTATCCTGAGTCTTTTCGATAATCTGGCGCAGGTCGTCTCCGAAAACTTCGTAATCATTCGGACAGCCCAGCAGCGCCTGTTTGCGGAACTGCTCCATTGTTATCCCGCATTTGGGACAGGCGATATTGGATTTTTCAGAGATGCCGTTTTCATCTGTCTGCTGATGTGCGGCCAGAAGAGAACTTAAAAGTTCATTCAGCGAAAGCTGACTTTTTATAGTTACTCCCTCCTGCTGCGCACAGTTCTTACAGAGATGACTTTCGGTTCGCAGACCGTCAACTATTTCGGTCAGATGAACCGTTGCTGTTTTAGTTTTGCAACTATCGCACTGCATAATTTACCCCCACACCAATGCAAATTGTTTTTTTGAGGATAATTTCATTTTCATTTTTTCTTTTAGTAACACTTTTTTCCCCTCATACCCATATATTGGTGTGGGGGTCAACCTGTTCTATTATACGCAAAAATCTCTTTAAAAATTCACCTAATATTATATCGGCAGTAAAATAAAACGACTAAATAGGTACTTTTTCGCTATATCTTGCCTTGCAGCCGATAGTTTCGGTAACTTCGACGCACAAAGGACTTATGTTCTTTGGGATTTGTTCTTTGATGCTAACAAAGATATATTTGGCAACATTTTCGGCCGAAGTATTCGTATTTTTAAAGCATTCAAAATCTTCAAGTGTCTGGTCGTTAAAAGGACTGACGATTTGCTCCAGAATCTTTTTGAGTTTATTGAAGTCCAGGAGTACTCCGTTCTCATCAAGACTTTCGCTGTTGACGGCAGCCTCGACTATCCAGTCGTGAATATGGTACGGCTCGACAGCATCGGACAGCTTAAGCTGATGGCCCGCGCGGAAAGTTGCTGTTACGGATATCGTATACAATTTTTTAATCCTGCTCTAAGTTTATTTCGGTAATTCTTTTTTGCAGTTTTTTATAAACACTCGGCGGTATCAGGTTTGACACATCTCCGCCGAGCCTTGCTATTTGCCTTATAAGTGCCGAACTTGTAAAGCCGTACTGTTCGCTGGTCATAACGAAAACTGTTTCTATGCCCGCCACGGCACGGTTGGTCATCGCAAGCTGGAATTCATATTGAACATCGGTAAGATTTCGCAGGCCGCGAAGCATTGCCGTTGCGCCTACGCTTGCCGCATATTCGACCGTCAGGCAGTCGTAACTTTGTACGGTAACGCCCGGAATATCGGCGATGAGCGGCCTTATCAGTTCCACACGTTCCTCGAGAGTAAAAAACGGGTCTTTAAGCGGACTGTTTCCCACTGCGACAATGAGTTCATCGAACAGTTTTATACCGCGATGGATTACATCTAAGTGGCCGTTGGTTATCGGGTCGAAAGAACCCGGAAATACTGCCCTGACAAATCTCTTTGCCATATCACGCCTTTCGATTCAGGTTAAACTATAAGGCATTTACCTTGTCATTGCGACCCCCGTGAAAACGGGGGGAAGCAATCTCGTTTTTAAAGATACCTTATAATTATAACAGAAATGAGTTTCGCGTCAAATACCAGACAATACTGCCGCGAATTGGTTAAGCAGTCCATTTTGGCGGACGAAGGATGGGTTAAAACTATTTTATAAAAACTATATTTATATTTTTGTTGACTTTATAAATCCAGTTTGTAGGATTAGTGTTTTTGGTGTGTATCCTTTCATCTCTCAAGAGTATGCTTCCAATAAATCTAATCGAGAGATACTATGTTTAAACGGCCTATATACAGGCCGAGGAGCAGTAAAATGAGTACAGGAACAGTAAAATGGTTTAATTCAGACAAAGGTTATGGTTTTATTACTCCCGATGACGGCGGCAATGATTTGTTCGTCCATCATTCGGAAGTTAAGACTGTCGGTTACGCAAATCTCGATGAGAACCAGAAGGTTAATTTCGAGGTCGGACAGGGCAAAAAAGGCCCATGTGCCAACAACGTAACACCAATCGAAAAGGCAGCCCCGGTCACAGCAAAGGCAGCCCCTGTTGCAGTCGCAGCAGATGAAAGCTCAGACGAAACAGAGGAAAGCCCGGACGCAGCAGAGGCAGAGGTAACTACAGCCTAAAAAATCATTAGGATTTGCATGAATAGAGAAAGGCTCGCCAGGAGGTGAGCCTTTTTTATTTTTGAAAAATCTCGCCACAGAGCCCCGAATGTAAATGAGGGGTATTTATTTCTTCGCATATTGTTTAGCCGCCGCCACCCTGTCTCGCCGAAGTTTTAACGAAGGCGGATTGAGGCGGCGATTCTTTATTCTGTCTACTGTCTACTGTGTTCTGTGTTCTATTTCGTGTTTGCGTCTGCCGGTTTTTTATCGCCTTTAATAGCTTCGCCTGTTTTCTCCGCGGCGCCTTTAACAGCGCTTCCGGTCGCCTTGGCGGCGCTTTTAACTGCGCTTCCGGTCTTTTCAGCGGCGACTTCGACGGCCTCGCCGGTCTTCTCGCCGGCCTTATCCAGTTTTTCGCCTGCTGTCTGCATAGGGCCTTTGCCATCATCGCAGCCGGCCAAAACCAGCACGGCCAATACCGCCGAAATCAGCAATACTTGTTTTAGAATCTTTTTCATATTCGCTTCCTTAATTGTTCTACTGTTTTTCCTCTATTGTATCCAGCGGTTCTGCTTTAATCAAGCTCGACCATTTTCCTGATATCAGGAAAATGGTCGGATATGTTCTTTTCCGCATTTTAGCCACAGGGTTCTGTGTCCTGTGTACTATGTTCTTAATTTATTTATATTGCCTTTTCCCCATTTTCCCGCTATACTTACCTCGATTTCCTATAATAGAAGCTGCAAGGGAATCGTGAAACAAGTAGATATACTAGTTTTATTTATTCGGCAGAATTTAAACGGGTTTGTTACATAGGAGCTTGTAATGGAAGACAAGGTTGGTCCATATCAACTTAATCGAGTCTGCAAAGGTGATTGCTTAAAGTTGATTCGAGAACTCCCTGATGAAAGCATAGATATTGTTGTTACGAGCCCACCATATTGGGGGCAACGTGTTTCCTATGGAATTGGAACAGAAGAAGATCCGAGAGATTATCTCTTTTTTTTACAAAAAGCGTTCTCGTCGCTGTTAGGCAAGCTGAAATCTTCTGGAATTGTTTGGATAAACATAGGTGATGCTTACAATACACCCGTAAATTGGAAGTTTGAAGATAGAAAATATAGCTCCCTAGGTGCTGAACAAAATGGATTGTCCGAATTCAATACTGCGTATATCAAACCTAGGGCAAATAGAAAAGCCTTTATTGATTCTTCCGTAAAATGGTTGCAGTATGGGAATCTACTAGCATTGCCATATCGTTTAATAATTTCTCTATGTGATGAAGGATATTTCTTTAGAGGAGAGGTTGTTTGGGGAAAAAAGAATGCTATGCCTGAAGGTCGGTGTAGGCGACCACATCGACATCATGAATCAATATACCTTCTTACTAAAAATGAACAGCATAATTTTAAAATAAAGCCTCCCGTTAAAAGTGTATGGGAATTCCCTAATGAAAAAGTGAAAGGGGTGGCGCATTATTCACGATTCCCTGAAGAACTTCCACGATTATGCATTGATGCTTATGGACGATATGGCCAAGATGTTGTTGTACTGGATCCTTTCTCTGGTTCTGGAACTACAGGCATTGCGGCAATAAAAATGGATTGTTCGTTTATTGGTTTTGAAATTGATCCAGTCCATGTGGAAGCATCGAATGAACGTCTTCACAGACTTGAGAATGAATACAAACCTCTTTTTACCCTGACCTCAAATTCTTCCGAGCGTTAAGGATAAATTGCGAAAATGCATCATCCGGGTTATTAAAGTTGCATACCATAATACGAGCTTTTGCTTTCTGCTTTAGAGGAGTGGGAATTGTGTTTGAATTATACGAGAAGCAAGCTGAAAAATAACCATCGCCTTCTATATCTTTTCGTTTTGCACTTCTATTGTCACTTTTACTATTTTGTAGCTCACCAAGTTCGCCCTTATTATAAGGATTAACCGAAGGAGTGCTTTTACAATCCATTGTACAAAGCGAAGAAATGTATCCTGCTTCAATTAATGCTTTACTCATAGGAACATCATCTGTACGACGTTCTGCAAAACTTGCTTTTACATGAACAACACCTAATAATTTTTCGTTAACAGCCAACACTACATCCACCTTATCTACTTCCAAACGGTCTTTTACCGATATGTTTTTTAAAAGACGTTTTTTGATTTCTGATGATGCAATAAAAAAGTTTATACCGTGTTGTTTAAGAAAAGGGCCATAATGGCGAACAAATACTTCTTCTAATGCCCATCCCCCGGTTCGTTTCCAGCTTTGGGTAAAATCAAGCCGGAAGAACTGTGCCGGATGATTATATGGGTCGCAGTAAATACGGTATATAACAAACCACCAAAGGTCAGATGGGTTAGCATGAGGCCATAGTTGTACCGATTTCAAAAAAGCACGAGCAACTGAATCTGTTTTAATTGCTTCACTTGAATTATTATCACAAGCAGTTAATTTAGACAGGCCATCTCGGAGCGTTTTTATTACTTCTTCAAACTCACCTATAGTTGCATTGGGTAATGTGTATGCGGCATCATGATTTGCATAATCGAAATTAATTAATAAATTATTTTGACTTTGCTTAGCAGCAACCTTGCGATCGATTATGTTTCCTGTAAATTTTGACGGTATCTCATTTATTAAATCCGGAAGGCTTTTATTTAAAATATGGAGGATAGATAAAATAACATTGATACTCGGAACATTGAGGCCTTTTTCGAAACTATCAATCCAGCCTTTACCGATATTGAGGCGATTCTCTAATTCTTCCGCGGTAATCCCGGATTCCTCACGTAGCCTTTTGAGTTGCTGAAGTAATTCTTTTATATATTTATTGTTTTGTGTCATTTAAAGAATTTCTTCGGTGAAATACCTAAAGCATTAGCAATTCTAATAATATTGAGTAGGCTTATATTTCGCTCCCCTCGTTCTATGCCGCCTATGTAACTACGGTCCAACTCCGAAACCATCGCCAAGCTTTCTTGAGATAACCCTCTTTTTTTGCGAAGATACCGCAATGTCTCACCAAAAGCTTTTTTATCCTTATCAATATGTTTTTTCATATTGCTAATTAGAATATATTGAGGACAAACAGTCCACGGACTATGAGTACCATTTTGTTGTTTTTTATCTGTAATTTTGTCGGTCGTATTTTTATTCGTAAAATTTATACCCTGTCCCCTGAACCCTAAAATAGGTGCGTGGTCGTCCGTTTCACTCAAAACCGCACTATTTTTATTAGACGGTCATGTAAAACCTCATTTTTTAAATAATCCGCGTCATCCGTGAAATCTGCGGTTTAAAGTGGCTACGCCTTGTCCACATAGTCAAAAACGCGCAAGAAAAAAATTGCGCAAATGTTAAAAATAAGATTTTTTAAAAATTTTTATCTCCAAATCCAATAAGCACTTATAAATTCCACCCAAAAAAATTCCGCCAAAAGTTCGTCAATACCGCGCAACTTTTCAGGTAATACGGAGAGGCGTACAAAATTATTAATCGCGGATTACGCTGATTCCGCAGAAGTAATTTAAAAAATAATCAGTAAATCTGTGTAATCTGTGATTAAAAATAAGGGAATCGCAATGTATATAGACCTTCGCATTAAAATTCCAACGTTCATCGAAACCATCTTTGTATATTTTCTGCTTCGTTACAGGAAAAAACATTACGGCTTCGCCTTTCGGCGAATTAAATTAATTGCGGACAGGCACATTGACGCAAAACACAAATACGCCATTGTTGACCCTGACGATTATCAAAAATTATCTGCGAATAATTGGCAGCTCTATGAAAGCAAAAGCAAAAATTTCTATGCTGTCAGGCTCGCCAATAGAAAATATTTGTCTATGCACAGGGCCGTTGTTAATGCTCCTGCCGGCAAACTCGTTGACCACAGGGACCATAACGGCCTGAATAATACTAAACAAAATCTGCGTTTTGCGACACATTCTCAAAATACCTGTAATCAAAAGCGAACAAAAAGGGGAAGTTCCAGATTCAGAGGTGTTTGCCGGCACATCAGACTCAACAAATGGCAGGCTCATATATGTATTCATCGCGAAAAGATACATTTAGGATATTTCGATAATGAGGAGGACGCGGCAAGGGCTTATGACGAGGCCGCCAAAAAGTATCACGGCGAATTTGCCGTCCTCAATTTTCCCGACGAATCACAAACCCAAAAATATTTAGGGTTAGCCCCCGGACCTGCAACATTTTGCGCGATTGTAGATAAGTTATTGCGCCAAAAAGAGTTCGCTTCTATAATACTCCTTAAAAGTTTCAACCACGAAATTAATTAAGGAGCTAATTATGGAAA
>Ga0315278_10000866_pt1 | contig 26259 bp, 24 predicted proteins | sample YL17G06_0_MG_FD_203880 | JGI IMG/M metagenome (GOLD analysis project Ga0315278, IMG submission 203880) | Sediment microbial communities from Yellowstone Lake, YNP, Wyoming, USA - YL17G06_0 | ecosystem: Environmental > Aquatic > Freshwater > Lake > Sediment | place: USA: Wyoming | collected... | reverse complement strand
CCCGGGGCATCCACTGCAGCCCAAGCGACCCGGGCAGCGCACGGTTGCGGAAAGGCGTCTACTCCTCGCACTATTGCAGGAATTGCGGCAAAACCAGCCAGGGCATCATGCATGGCTGCCGCAACCACGTTAAGGTCATCAACTTCGCCGAGAAAACGCAAGGTGATGTGCCAACTGTCACCTGGAACCGGCCGAACGCCGGAGGCAGTGTTCCGCAGGCTTTGTGTAGCCAGTGAGAAAGCGCTGGACGACTCAACCGGGGTCGCAATAAAAAGTCGCATGAGTACCGCCAAACAGCCGGGACCAGGCAATCTTATACCCGTCTGCATTGGCAGTTGGTGATGGAGCGCCTGCTGCGAATGGAATAGACTCCTATCCGGCAGTTGGTTCCACACAAAGAGGCACGCCGTGCAAACAGCACAGGATGCATTACAAAGCTTTCTCCACGCGTTTGCACAGTTTCAACTCGATGAGATGATGGCGTGGTGGTCTGGCGATGCGACGGCATTCATTCCGGCTGAACACCAAAGCGAACGGCTCAACGGCAAAGCTGCGGTGCGCGCCGCCTTTGCGCAGCTTATCGTGTACTGCCAGGCGGCGGGCATGACGCACCTGACGATCAATGCAGAAGATATGCAGGAACAGGAGTTGGGCGATGTTGCCATCATCAGCTTTCACCTGCGCGAACAGCCGCTCTGCCGGCGCACCTTTATACTGCGGCATGGGAAAGACGGATGGCGCATCGTGCATTTGCATGCGTCGAATGCGCCACCGGTTGTGAGCGAAGGAAAAGCTGAACGCGCATGAACACTGCACTCATCCTCATCGACATCCAAGACGATTTCTGGCAGCCGCTGCAGGCACTGCCGCACCTCGCTGCGTTTCCCGCCAGCGTTGTGACGCTATTGCAGGCCGCACGCGCAAAGAACCTGACCATCATCCACACGCAAGCCTGGTTCAGACCCGATCGTAGTGACTGGATGTTGTTCTATCGCCCGGAAGGGCGCGGTAACGTGCCATGTATTGCTGAAACGGCGGGTGCGCAATTTACTGAATTTGCGCTGCCAAAGCCTGGTGAGCACATCATCCGCAAGCAGGCGTTTGATGGGTTTGCGCAAACCGACCTGGAACGGATCCTGCGCGAGCACGACATCCAGACTGCACTCATCGCCGGGCTGGAAACCTCGATTTGCGTGCTGTTCACTGCCACCTCGGCCTATCTGCGCCGCATTCTGCCGCTGGTCGTGGAGGATGCCTGCGGTGACGAGTTGGCCCGGCACCAAGCGACCATGCAGATGTACACCAACTTATGCTTCAAGACCGTCACAAGTGCACAAGTCGTGCATGACTGGGACGCGGTCACGCAACTCGCCGGCGCCTTTGCACATAAGGCTCTGCACACAGGGAGTCAAAAGGGCGCACCCAGTAGCGCCCGATTGCGTGATCAGCGTTAATCGCGTTGATGGACATTTGGACCGCCGCCACCCAGCCGTTCACGTTTCCGCTGCGTGTGCGGCGTTTTCTCGCGGAGGGCACTGGTCTCGAGCGGGTTCCGGATGAGATGCGACGGGCCCTTGCCACCCGCGAAGAACGCTTTCTGGATATCCTCGAGAATCGCGTTTACACACAGCCGTTGAACCCATACCGGCGATTGCTTGAACACGCGGGCTGCGCATTCGCGGATGTCCGCGATCTGACGAGGCGCCATGGCCTTGAGGGGGCGTTGCGCAGCTTGGCCGAAGCCGGGGTTTATCTCAGGGCGGCAGAGCTCAAGGGCAAGGAAGAAGTGGTCCGGGGGCAACTGCGTTTTAGGGTAAATCCCGACGAGCTGCGCATGATTACCCGCGGGTTCCAGAGCCAAAGCAGCGGTAGCAATAATCCGCCGCAACGCGGGACGAGCTCGTTCGAGTGGATGGCTCAGCAGACGACAACCGTGGGCGCATTTGTGCTGGCGCACGGGCTGGAATCCCACCATCACAGCGCCTTCGAGCCGATGCTTCCCGGGCAGGCCGGGATGATGTTCATGCTGATGCTGGCGCGGCTCGGGATTTCGTGCGAGCGTTGGTTCGCCCGGGCGGTGCCATTCCGCAACCGCCTGGAGCGGGCCTACTTCGCCGTACTCGCCCACGAGCTCGCGGCGATCGGCACGCGCGTTGGCCCCGGTTTTGGCCGGCCGGAGGAGATCTGGGACGACGCGCTTGGGATCATCGTACAGTGGATTGTCGACAGTCATACCCGCGGCCGACCCACGTGCGTGCGCACGGCGGCCTCGAATGCGGCGCGCATCGCCACACGCGCTGCGGAGATGGGGTCCTCGCTCGAAGGCGTCACCTTCCTCGCGAGCGGCGAGCCGATGACTGCGGCAAAGCGCCAGGCGATCGAACGGACGGGGGCCCGGACCACCGTGGGGTACGGGTTCGAACCAGGTACCGTCTGGGCAGGGCACGGCTGCGCCAACCCGATCCATGGCGATGAGATGCACCTCAGCCTGAACACCCTGGCGGTGGTGAATCCCCTGCCCCTGTCCCAGGGAGACCGCACCGTTCACCCACTCCTCTATACCACACTGTATGCGTCAGCGGGTCGGCTGCTGCTCAACGCCGAGAACGGCGACTATGCGACGCTGGATGAGCGGAACTGCGGCTGCAGGATGCACGAGCTCGGTCTGACCTTGCACGTCCACGGCGTCCGCAGCTACGAGAAGCTCACTGCCGAGGGCATGAGCTATCCCATCGACGAACTCATTGAGATCCTCGAGGGCCGTCTGCCCGCCGAGTTTGGCGGCGGCCCGTGCGACTACCAACTCCTCGAGGAGGAGGGCACGGCCGGCCAGACCCACCTGACGCTGCGCATCCACCCGCGCCTGGGCTACCTTGACGAGGCGCAGGTCCTGGCAAGGTTCGTCGAGGAGTTGTCCAGTGCGCACGGGAACCGACAGTTCGTAACCGCGAACTGGCACAAAACCGGCACGTTCAGGGTAGTTCGTGAAGCGCCGCGTACCAGTCTGCGCGGCAAGATGGCGCCCGTGCACCTGGGTGTCGGGAGGAATCTGGATCCCGGGAGAATTCCGTGATCCGCGCATTCCTAAAGTGCTCCTTTTTACTCGTGGTGGCTGCTTGCTCGATTGCGCCCGAGATAACGCTGTGACCTCTGCCTGCACTCACAATGGAAAAGGGCTCTATTACTCCCTATACTCCTTCCTGCGAACGTTGCGGCACAGTCACCCGGTCTGAAATTCCTCAGAACATATGACCGGTATCAGTTCAGACGGGGCGCTTTCGGGGTAGTATTACCTTGCCGGCTTGGTTGGCCAGGAGGAGAGCTGTCGTGAAACATAAAGTCTTGTTGTTTTTGTTGATATTGATATGTGCTCCTGCTTTGGCGGGCGAGGCCAAGTTGAGGGGCACCATTGTGCCGGATGCCTCAAGCGCCGGTTACGACTCTTCTTCCAAGGAATGCAAGGCGGCAAAGTTTGACTACGATTTCCCTTGGGGAATCTCCTACGATGCCCCGGAAGGCTATCGGGTTGCCGCGTATCTGGTAGTAAATGGGGCAAAGCAACCCCTGGCCGAGTTCGTGGTTCCCGCCGGCAAAACCGTGGGATTTTTGGAAATCCCGCACGTAACCTGGCCACCGAACACGAAGGTTCAGATCTATTTCACCCTTGAGGACAGCCAGGGAACTCTGGTGGATGACGCCTCGCGCGGTGACTACGAGTGCACTGCGCAATAAGAATTGGGGTCAGAGTAAAAACTCTGAGGTTAATGCGTCAGAGCAGAGCAAGGGATCGGAGTTTTTACTCTGACCCCAATTCTTTCACCCCAATTCTTTCAAGATTGCGGAAGTAAGCCGGGCCCTGTCCCATCACGCTGCGACTCTCCAGGGATTTGCAGAGCTGAAGAGGAGTTCAGCGCCTTTTCTATTGCCTTGAGCATCGCCTCGGCTTTGGACCATCCGGGGCGATGTTGCAGTGCGTCCTCGATGTAGCGCTTGGCAGTGATCGCCTGCTCATGGCTATCAGGATTAAGGTAAATAATCATCTCGGCGGTATTTAACGCCTTGTCTGCGGGATCCACGGACCAAGCAATAGCAGCATTAAAGTGCTTCTTCGCATCGAGCGGGCGCGCATGCCGAAGATAAAAGCGCGCCAGCGACATGCTTGCTGCGACACGAGTGCGCTTATACTCGATGGCATAAAGATGGGCACGCTCAGCTTCTCTAAACCGATGCTGCTGCTCATACGCGCTGGCACAGGACTGAACAAAGGTGGAATAGCCGTATTTTTCCTGCTTTGCCAGGTTGTCATCACAAATCTTTACTACGCGAGCAAAATTTCGCGCACTGAGGTGGGCTCCTGTCATCCAGCGCAAGGTATTGTCGCCCCGGTCACCTCGTTGATATTCAACCCCGAACAGGGAGATGTCACTTCGCCAGTCCGCATTCCTGGCCCAGGTCAGTCCGGTTAATACCAGCAGCACGGGCACGGCGATGCGCGCCATAGAACGGGGTGTGACGCGTTGCGCCAATGCTCTCAGCGCGAATGCCAGTAGGATGGTCAAGCCGATGGACGGAACGTAGGCGTAGCGATCTGCAAAGTGCGGGTGCATGCTATTCACGCCTCCGATGATCCTGCTGGCCGGAAGCATTGCCAGGTAGAAAAATGCCAGTCCGGCAGCAAAGGCGTAACGCCCACTCCTGACTTGAACGAGCGCGGTAATGATCAGCACCAGGTTAAGCACTGCATAGACCCATAGCTCGATTGTTGAAAATCTTGCGTAAGTTAGCTGGAGTGGGTGAGGCCAGGCAACAATTCTTAATGTTCTGCCAAGGACCCCGGAGAGGCTGATCAAGGTTTCGATTCCCGGCAGCTGCGAAGATGTTGTTCCTCCTCTCGCACGAGTGATATTCCCCAGGTTGGCAGTCGAGAGCGCGTTGGTCCGCATGATGAAGTAAAGGGCGAGCGGTAGCAGCAGCCAAAACACCGGAAGGCATCGGCGCAGCCGGCTGGTTAAATCCCCCGGTTTAACCAGCAGGATGAGGATGACCGCCAGGCCGGGAATTACCACGGCATTTTCTTTGCATAGCATTCCGAGGAAGTAGGCGATTGCCAGTCCTGACCACGCCCTGCCCGGATGTTGGTCGAGGAAATAAAGCAGCCACCACAAGCCTCCGAGAGCGAAGATTGCCACCATCATGTCGGATCGGTTGAATACCGAATTAACCACCTCGCTGTGGATAGGATGGGCTGCGAAAACCAGGGCAGCGAGCACTGCGCAAAACCTCGATGAAGAGGACGAGCCGCCGGTCGTGCGCAGCAGGAATTGCAGAAACCCGTACAACAGCAATGTCACGAGCAGGTGTTGGAAGATGTTGCTCAGGTGATAGCCTTCCAACCAGCCCCCGAACAGCCTGGTCTCGGCGGATAGCTGGAGCAGCAGGAGGGGTCTGTAGAGGCCGAACGAGCTGCCCATCCAGGCCCATACGTCGTGCGTGAAGATGTACTGCAAGCTATCAAGTTCGGGCGCGCGTCCGGGTCCGGCAAACGCTTTGTCGTCGAGCACCAGCTTGCCTGGCCAGGCATTCACAAAGGCCAGTAGCGTCGCGAAGGTAAGCACAACGAGCGGCATGGCTGCAGCCAGCAGTCCTCTCCTTTCTGGAGAATGTCCGTTTTCCAGATTCATGGCTTATTTTAGGGGGATTGGGGCCAGAGTGGAGACTCTTACCCCAATCCTTTGTCCTTCAATCGTGAGCCTTGATCGGTCCCTCGATGACCTCGGGTTTCTGTACCACATACTTCGTCATTTTTGTCTTGACGAAGTCAGCCGCAAGGTGAACCGACTCATCGGCGCCGGCCTTGTCCTTGAAGACGCTAAAGGATGCACCCTCGCCAGCACCGGTATCGAGCCAGTAGTAACGCACGAAACCCTTGGCTTTTTTGATGAGGGGAACAAACTCATCCTGTACCAGGCGATCGATTTCCTTGCTGTCTTTCTTGTCAAAATGATAGTGTCGGACGACTGCAAACATGGAATTTCTCCTTGCTGATGGGTTTCCCTGGGGTGAATTTTGGGGTCAGAGTCAAGGGTCAGAGTAAATTCTGTGATCCCTTACCCAGCCCTTTACTCTACTCTTTACTCTGACCCTTGACTCTGACCCCCCCAATTTACCCTTCAATTTTTGTTAGCGGAACCTCAGGTTGTGCCGGCCCAGTTCGGCCAGTGAGCGGCAGCCCATCAGCTTCATATCGCGCTCGATTTCCTGGCGCAACAGTGTGAGCGCCCGCTCAACCCCGGGCTGGCCTGCTGCGGCCAGCGCATAAAGGTAGGCCCGCCCGCCGGAGCAAGCCCTGGCGCCAACCGATAGCGCCTTGAGCACATGCGATCCGCGGCGGATGCCGCCGTCGCAAATGACCTCGATCCGATCACCCACGGCATCGACGATTTCGGCCAATTGGTCGAAGGGTGCGCGTGACCCGTCGAGTTGGCGGCCGCCGTGGTTGGACACCATGATGGCGGTGGCGCCGATATCCACCGCGCGCCGCGCGTCGGCGACGGACATCACGCCCTTGAGCGCGAACGGCCCGCCCCAGTCCTTCCTCACCTCCGCGGCAGCTTGCCAGTCCATGGATTGATCCAGCATGGTGTTGAAATACTCTGCCACGGAAACGGCGACCTTGGTGCCTTCCTGCACATAGTCTTTCAGTTGCGATAACTCGAAGCGTTCATGGGTAAGGTAATTGAAGGCCCAGCGAGGATGGGTGGCAAAGTCCAGCAGGCTACGCCAGTTCAGCCGCATGGGCGAGGTAAAGCCCGTGCGCAGATCGCGCTCGCGATTACCGCCGACGATGGTGTCAACGGTCAGTGCCAGGGCATCAAAACCGGCTGCCTTGCAACGTTCTATCATGCTGCGCGTCAGGCCCTTGTCCTTGTGCACATAAAGCTGGAACAGCTTCGGACTGCGGATGGTCGCGCCGATCTCCTCGATACTGACCGTGCCCAGCGACGAAATGCCGCACAGCGTGCCGAATTTCTCCGCAGCGCGGGTGACGGCGCGCTCGCCATCGTGGTGGAACAGGCGTTGCAGAGCCGTGGGTGAGAGAAAAAACGGCATCTCCAGCCGCTGGCCGAGGACGGTAGTGCTCATGTCGATGTGCTCAACACCAGCCAGCACATTGGGCACGAGGTCGCAGCGCTCGAACGCCTCGGTGTTACGCCGACAGGTGACTTCATCGTCCGCTGCGCCATCGATGTAATGAAAAATCGGACCGGGCATACGTCTTCGCGCCAGTTCGCGGAAATCGGTGGTGTTGTAGCAGTCTTGCAGTTGCATTTTTTCTCTATTGGCAGCTAAAGCTATCAGCCCGGTCCGGGTCACCGCTGCCATTGTAGCGGGCGATGGCCGGGTAAGCGCACAGCGGCCGGGTGCGCGTGATTTTCTCGTTCTCGATGCGGTTGGCCGTCACTGCACCGGGAGCCTGCCCGGCTTCCACCCAGTCAATCAGCGGAGTCATCAGGTCGAAGCTGTCCACGTTGCTGCCGCCGGAACAATGAAACATACCCGGCACGAGGTATAAGCGCAGGAATTCATCACGTGACTGCGGTGTGGCCGTGCTGACCGCATCCACATAAGCAATGGTTGTCAGCGGATCCACGCCAAAATCCGCCCAGCCGTGATAGATGATCAGCTTGCCGCCGCGCGCGGCAAAGGGCGCAAGATGGGGATCAACTGCCTGCATCAATCCACGCATGCGTGCCATGGACGCCCGGTCACGCGCCGCATCCATGGCGCGCCAGTCACGTTTTGGGTCATCTTCATCAAACGCCAGGTATTGAAACCAGGAATCGACGATCACCGGTTGTTCCATGAAACCATCTGCGTTTGGCACCACCCGCCCTACCCATGCCGATACGGTATTCACCTGCGACCGGTCCCAGTCCCGGTAGACCAGCCCGGGCAATTCCGCGCCCACAACGGTTCTCGGGTAAATTTCTACGCCCCCCGCAATCACCGGCGCATAAATGGCATCGAGCGTGACCAGTTCGGCATCGGTGAAACCCGCTTCATCCTGCGGCGCGCGCGGCAGGTCGCGTGAGGGGAGGAAGTCCACCGCCAGCGGATCGCCAATCACCCCGTCGGCCAGGCCATCGACGCGGTCAAAATGTTCGCGGATGAATTCACCCAGTCGCGCCAGTTGCTCCGCACGGATCGGCGTCTTCTCCACGGCCAGCGAATTTTTCTGATATTGCCACAGCATATCGGGCAGCGTGAAGACCGGGGCGCCAGCGAGGATGCCGTCAAAATCATCCGGATAGCGCTGGGCTTCCATCATGCCCTGCCTGCCGCCGGTGGAGCAGCCGTCAAAATAGGCGTGCCCGGCAGGCTGCTGGTAGAAGGTTTCCAGCAAGGCTCTGACCGCCACGGCGGTCACATGCACCGCCCGATGGCCGTAATCGCCTTCGCGCACCGGGTCGTTGTACGCCCATTGCGCGCCGGGTTCGGTGGCCGCATCGTGCCCGGTATTGGTAAAGGCCGCGGCAAAGCCATTGCGTACGGCGTTCAGGCGCATCCGGTGATAACCCTCAAAATCCAGCGCTTCCCCGGCGTTCCCGCCATTGCCATGCATGTACAGCCGGCCATTCCACTCGGCGGGCAGGTAAGCAACCCAGCGCACGGCAGGTTCAATGAGACCGGTTACCTTGCAATAAGCCGGATCAGTGCCGTTTGCAGACACCCATTCAGCGCTCAGCACCTGGCTGTCCGGCACTGATGCAACTGCCGGCAGCGCGCAGTCTTTGGCGGAGCGATGAACCAGGATGTGCCGGTAATCCACCACGCCATTTTCTGCGCGGGTAAAGCTGCCGGTGTTTCCCGTGGCCAAAGCCGAGCCCGCTGCAACCAGGCCAGCCAACACCAGTCCCAGGCAAAGTACGCACAACAAGTGCCTGGACACTGCAACCTCCTGCGCCCTGCGACCCGGGAGTTCGGGAGTACAGACATGCACAGCTCGAAATCAGCTCAGCTTGAACACATAGTATTTACGAACGGTTTCGATTACTTCCCATGTGCCCTTCAAGCCGGGCTCTACCACAAAGACATCCCCTGCTTTTAACTCAATGGGTTTTCCACCTTCCGGGGTAATTACGCAGCGGCCTTCCAGAAAGTGACAATATTCCCAGTCCTTATAATCGATATCCCAAATGCCGGGGGTTGACTGCCATACACCCATCAGCATTTTTCCATCGGCGGATGCATAGCCGTTCATGGTGAGGGTATGGGGGTCCCCGGACTTTACGGTGCCTGGCCAGGGTGAGTCCACGAGGATGGCGGGCTTCGCTTCGCGGTGCAAAAAGAGGTTTGGATACATGGATACAGCTCCTGATTTTTCGGGAAAGGCGCAACAATTGGGAGCATGGAGTATAGCGTAATGAACCATGCACTAAACTCAGGAGCCGGATGCTATTGTTGTGATGTACTATTTCACGGCTATCCTGATATGTCACATGGGGAGTCAAGTTACGCCAATGCAAGCCTGCAGCGATACACAGCATCGTCTGGCCGGCCAGGAGTAAGTACATGAGCGTCATCCAGGTGAGAAACCCCAGAACGGGCGAGTTCGATTACCACTTTGAAAAGCCTTCGCATGAGGACATTTCTGGCATGTGTTCGTCCCTGCGCACGGCGCAACGGGACTGGCGAAATAAGCCGGTGCAAAAGCGGGTTGAGGTGTTGCACGATTTCATTGCGGCCCTCAAGAAGCATGAAGCAGAAATATTTGCTGCACTGTGCAAGGACACCGGTCGCTGTGGTCTGTCCAGGATGGAGATCGATGCGCTGCAGGGTTATACCGCTGCACGCTGTGCGCAGGCGCCAGGGGTGCTTAAACAGATGGAAGGCCGGTCTGGCGACGGCAATGTCAGTTACCAGCAACACCATGTTCCGTATTCGCTGGTTGCCGTCATCACACCCTGGAACTATCCGCTGATTCTTTCTTTCCTTGACGCCATACCGGCTTTGCTGGCTGGCTGCGCAGTGATAATAAAGCCCAGTGAAGTTACGCCCCGCTTTATTGAACCCACCGCCCGCGCAATTGCAGAAGTACCCGGGCTGGCGAAGGTGGCAAAGATTATCCCGGGCGATGGCGAGACGGGCCAGGAGTTGATCAAACAGTCGGATGCCGTCGTGTTCACCGGCAGCGTAGCCACCGGCAGAAAGGTGGCCATGGCAGCTGCCACGGAGTTCAAGCCGGCATTCCTGGAACTGGGCGGGAAAGATCCGGCCATCGTGCTGGCGTCGGCAAATATTGAAAACGCTGCACATGCCATCATGCGGGGCGGCATTGTCAATGCCGGGCAATCCTGTTTCGCCATCGAACGCGTCTACGCGGATATGAGCATCAGCAAGGCCTTGACCGGAAAATTGTGTGAGCTCGCTGCGCACATCGATATCAATTACCCGGATATTGAAAAGGGCCATATTGGGCCGCTCATTTTCGCACAGCAGGCGGACATCATCCGGTCGCATCTTGATGATGCCGTCAAAAAAGGCGCACGCATTCTCACGGGTGGTGAAATTGAGGAGCACGACGGGGGCTATTGGGTGCGGCCCACCGTCATGGTCAACGTGAACCACTCAATGAAAGTCATGCAAGATGAAACCTTCGGCCCGGTGCTGCCCATCATGGAATTTGCGACAGAAGAACAGGCCATCGCGCTGGCCAATGATACCAGCTACGGCCTCAGCGCAGCGGTCTTTGGCAGCGAGGTGGATGTGCTGCGGGTTGGGGCGCAGCTGGAAGCAGGTGGCATTTACCTCAACGATGTGGACCTGATCGGTGAGGTGGGCATGGCCGCGGAAAAAATGGCCTTCAAATGCTCCGGCATGGGGGGCACCCGTTACGGCCCGGGTGGGATTTTCCGTTACCTGAAACAGCAGGCCCTGGTGCTGCGGCACGATGCGCCGGCAACCATCGACGCACTGGCCGGGAATTGATGCCACTGCATCCTGAACCCGAACAACAGGCCGATTCGCTGCGCGCCCTGATGGCGATGATCGTGGCCATCGTCATCGGCGAGGGCAGCCTGATCTGCATGCCTTTTATCGTCGGCGGCATTGTTGAGCGCTACCAGTTGGCCGAGGGCGCAGCGGGTATAGTCACCTCGCTCCAGTTCGCCACCATGGGCCTCGCGTCGATTGCGATTCTGAACAGGGTGCACAAAATCGACCGGCGCCGCTGGATACTGATAGGCGCGGGTTTCATCCTGCTGGGCCACGCCATGGCAATGCTGTCTTCCAGCTGGACGCTATTTCTCATCGGGCGCGTGATCACCGGCCTCGGCGAGGGCACGGCCTTATCCATTGGCAATGCCACGGCCGCAGGTACCCGGCGACCGCAAAAGGCTTTTTCTATCCTGGCCATGACCATGGTCGTAACAGCGGCCGCCGTATATCTGCTCATGCCACCCCTGGCGGAAAGAATAGGGCCTGTTGCCGTTTTTTACGTGTTGTTCCTGCTCGGCTTGATTGCCCTCCCTTTCCTGTTCGCGATGCCACGGCATGTGCCAGCGACTGAAAACGCCACCCCAACAGAAAAACTCAAGGTATGGCCATTACCCAAACTGCTGTTGGGTATTGGCTGCCTGTTTGCCGGTGAGAACGCGATGTGGGCCTATGCGGAGCGGATTGGGGTTTCCATCGGTATGGATATGAGCACCATCGTCTCCGCATTTTTGGCGACGGTGATCCTGTCCGGTATCGGGCCGGTGTTGGCAAATGCCACGGAGAAGCAGTGGGGTTACCGATATCCCATTCTCATTGCGGCACTGGTGGCGGGAAGCGCCAATTTCGTGCTGGCGACAGCAGGTTTTCAGCCGGCCTTTTTTACGGGCATCATCATTGCCAACGTGGCTTATCTGTTCCTGATGCCCTATTACCGTTCACTGACTGCCTTTGTTGATCCGCTGGGCCGCCTCGCCGTGGGTTCCGTGGTCATGCAAACTGCAGGGACGGCGCTTGCGCCTTCCCTGAGCGGGGCTATCCTGCTGTTGGGCGGGGGATATACCGGGGTTGGCCTTATGGCATTCGCGCTGATTGCCGGTTCATGCGTGTTGATCTGGACCGTGGCACGCAAAGCGGATGCGGCGCGCCAGGGCCCCATATAGTCAATCATGCGGTAGTCAGGCGCGCATTACTCAGCCGCGCAGTCTGCACCCTGTTCCGCGCTGCCCGTGGTCCTGACCTGCAGCTTGTTGGTCTGCGCGTAAAATCCAACCCCCGGGACACCGGCATCGCTATTGGAGTCCACCACCAGGCCGTTATCCACGATCAGCTCATAATGTCGGCCCGGTAACATGGTATTGGCTGGAATAACATAGTCCTTGTCAGAATAAAGCAGATGAAAGCCCTGGTAAGGCCGTCCGCTGTGCAATACTTTTGCTCCGTGACAATCCTTGACGATCACAAACACCACGTCATCGAGTATCCCACGAGGGTCTGACCGGCCCTGGGGGAAACCGCCCCAGGTGACGCGCAGGTCCTGGCTGGCATCCAGGCTATCCGGCCTGGCACTCTTCCCTGCCTGGTCCAGCGAGATCACCGCCGGCGCGGGATAGACCCCGCCTTCAATTTTCAGCGCCGCCTGGTGTTCTCCGCTTGAAGTAGTGAATTTCACGGTATAAATACCATCGGCGTACTTGCTGTCGTATTGGGACCTGTCCGCATAAATCTCAGGGCTTTTTATAAACAGGTAGGTATCTTTCTCGGCCGTGTTCAGTTCACGAAAATCCGGGAAAGCTTCTGTGCGCGCTTGCTCACCGGGAAAGGTCAGAAAGGCATTACTGACTTGCGAGTCTGGCTTGACAAAGATGTAGCCCAGGAACGAGTAACCGGTTTCAGTGATGTTGCCGTGTAGGTCCTGGGCAAAGACATGATTCTTGACGATGGCGAAGTAGGTAACGTCCTTGTCGGGCGCGGCCTGTTCGGCATATGCCACAGACACGATGCACATGAAAAGGCAGCCAACGAGCGATCTTGCAATGTGCCTGGTCATTTCAAAGCGTCACTCCGGGAATGTTGGGTCGGGCGGATGCGTTCGCAGCGGCGCAAAGCGCTTACGCGCTGCGGCAATTTCGGCTTTCAGCTCAGTGACTACTTCCGGATGACGATCCGCATAGCTGTATTCCTCGCCGCCGGCAGGGCCCGCCTCAAACAATAAATCATAGGATGACCGGAAGCCATCCAGTTGATCAAATTTTTCAAAAGCGCCGAGTGAGCCCCGGTAATAGGCGTGGGTGAGGTACTTCCAGCGTTGGGTTCGAACTCCAATCACCTCTTCATTATTGAAGTAGTACAGATACTGATGCGGGCTTTCCTGCTGGCCGCGTAAAACGGGCAAAAGGCTCAAGCCGTCGATAGTCTGTGCAGCAGGGGAAATTCCTAGAATGCTGGCCATGGTTGGCAGAACATCAATATTCATCGCAATCGCATCACGCGCACCTGATGCTAAACCACCATTTGGCCAGCCCACGATGAAGGGCACGCGGTAGCCACCTTCCCAGCCCGATCCTTTGCCGCCTTTCAGGCCCGCTGCCCCGCCTTCAAAAAACGGGCCATTGTCGCTGGTAAAGATGATGATCGTATTTTCAAATGTCCCGGCTGACTTCAGCGCCTGCACAATTTTCCCCACGCTGCCATCCAGTTCTTCGATGATGTCGCCGTACAAACCCGCATCCGATTGTCCGGCGAACTTCGCGGAGACATACAGCGGAATGTGCGGCATGGTGTGCGCAACCACCAGGAAAAATGGCCGGTCCGCATGGGAACGGATGAAATCCAGCGCTTCCTGCGTATACCGCTGGGTAAGCGTGGATTGATCGACCGGCTGTTCAATGATCTCGTTGCCCCGGTACAGCGCGAAACCAGGCATGTCGTTGCTGTAGGGAACGCCGTAGAACTCATCGAAACCATAGTTAACGGGTGCGAATTCCGGCAGGCGCCCTAGGTGCCATTTGCCGATCAGCTTGGTGGAGTAGTTCGCCCGTTTCGCCAGTGCAGCGAGTGTTTCCTCTGATTGCGGCAGGCCGCGGGTATCCTCCGCCCTAAGCACGTCATAGCCCAGCTGCGTGCGAATAGGGTAACGGCCGGTCATCAGTCCGGCGCGTGACGGAGTGCACACATTTGCGCTGGCATAAAACTGCGTGAAGTTGACGCCATCTTTTGCAATGGCATCGATATTGGGTGTCCTGATCTTTGTTGCGCCATTCACCCCCACATCTCCAAAGCCCATGTCATCGGCAAGTATGACAATGATATTCGGCGGCGCGATTTTACCCGCCGGTTCCTGGGCGCTTGCCATGGCGCAGCAAAACAGCAAGATACCCATGACAGGAGCCACAACCGCCGCTATGCCGACTGCGCGTTGCACTTTGCTCGGGCGACCGGCAGGAATCACGGAACGTAGCTGCACGCCGTATCGAAGCCGCAGCCTTCGTACACATTGTGCAGATCGTCGCGCACCATGTGAGCTGTCCCGTAGTTATTGCGCGGATCTACCGTCAGTTCCTTGGTCAAACGATGTGCCTCGAAGGTCCAGCCGGTAGGCAGCTTCAGCTTGTCGTGCAGATCTGTAAGTTGTTCGAAGGTCAATTCCGCGTCCACTTCGGTGGTGTAGGACTGCATCACCCAGGTCTTGCCCCCATGGTTGTTGTCATTGGGTGGGCGCAGCAGGAATACACTGTTACCCTTTTTGTAAACGTATCTCGACTCAAGGTGCATTTCCACGCCCACATACGGTGCGCTCATGGCATTGCGTAGCTGCTCCGGCGGGACATCTCCCACCCACGTCGCCGCCACGCCCATGAAGTTCGCGGTTTCACCCGCCCGGTAAACCTGGAGTTCGTCCATGACCCAATACCGCCTGGCAATCTGCGGTGTGGGATTCAGAAACACCGCTTCGGCGGCCAAAGCTGCCGCCAGCTTACTGCCATCCAGCGCGGCAAACGCATCGGCCGGGCAGCCGCCCATAGGTCCGCTGGTGCCCGTCGTGTTATACAGCTGCGCGTAGAGCTCGGCAGGCGCCTTGGGGGTCAGCTTGAGTTGCAATTTGGGTGACGGGCCAAGCACCACTGCAATCTCGCACCAGGCTGAATCGCGCGCGTCAGTGAGGTGTACCTGCGTGCCTGGTACCAAGCCAGGGCGAAGTTTGATCTCCTGCGCCTTGATGCGCATTTCTTGTGGAATCGTCTCCTGCTGTGCCAACAGGGGAAGCGCGTTGAGCAGAAAAATCACTGCGATCAGAAAAATGCGCACACAGGCCTCCTTGGCCCGACCAGATGCAATAGCATTGTAGACCAACCCCACATTCCGCCATACTGGCTTCCATGCGCATAATCATCGGAATGTCCGGAGCCAGCGGCATCATTTATGGCGTCCGCCTGCTGGAAGTCTTGTCCGCAATCAAGGGCTGCGAGACGCACCTGGTCATTAGCAAAGGCGCAAAGCTTGCGATCAAGCAGGAATCCGATCGTTCCCTCAAAGCCATCGAAGCCCTTGCCGATGTCGTCCACAACGACCAGAACCTGGCCGCATCCATTTCCAGCGGTTCCTTCAAGACCGACGGCATGGTGATTGCGCCGTGTTCAATGAAGACGCTGTCGGCCGTTGCCCACTCTTACGGGGAAAACCTGCTGACGCGCGCTGCGGACGTGGTGTTGAAAGAACGGCGGCCATTGATCCTCGTGCCACGCGAGATGCCCTTGCATGCCGGGCACTGCCGCCTGATGTACGAAGCCTCCTTGCTGGGCGCCATCATCGCGCCGCCGGTGCCGGCGTTTTATAACAAGCCGCAGACCGTCGCAGATATTGTGGATGACACGGTCGGCCGCCTGCTGGATTTGCTCGGTATCGATAACGATGTGTGCAAACGCTGGAAGGGTATGAGCTAGAAATTTCAGACGTACTTGCTCAGGTCCAGCGTGTCCGCACCCGGTATGCGCTTGCGCTCGAACTCCTGCTCGCGACCAAACGGTTTGGTGGCATCAATGGCCAGCCTGCCCCAATGATCCTTGTGCGGGTCGCGGTAAAAGCCCGGGATGTCGTGCAGGATAAACGCCCGGGTATCCGCCCGGCCGCGCGTTAAATAAGCCCAGAACACATCGTTGAGATCGTGGATGTCGACATCTTCATCCACCACCATGCAGCTTTTGCTGTAGTCCAGGTGCGCACCGAACGCCGCCAGCAGCACATGCCGCGCGTGGCCTTCGTACTGTTGCCGGATCTGCACCACGGTATTCATCAGGTTGGGATAACAGGCTACGTTAATGATCCCGGGCAGCTTGTCGATGAGGTTACGGTAGATGCGTGTGGCGATGGCGAAGTCCAGCGCGTGCATGTCTTCCGGCGAGCCACAGTTAAGGCTGTGGAACAGGGCGTCTTCGCGCCAATGCACATCCAGCACCTCGAACACCGCGTTGTTGCCCACCGGCACGTAATAACCCATGAACTCTCCGAACGGGCCTTCGGGCCGCTGCACATTGGGCAGGAATCTTCCCTCGACGACGACTTCCGTGTCGGCGGGGAATTCCAGGTCGATGCTGCGGCATTTCTGCATGGCAACGGGCTTGCCACTGATGGCAGCCGCGGCCGACAGTTCATCTTCATCAATCGGCAGGCTGGCACAGGCGGCGATGAAGATTTCCGGTGCAGTGCCGATCAGCAGGACGGCGGGCAATGCATCGCCATTCTTTTCCGCCAGTTTCTGATATTGGGTCAAATCATGCGTAGACCCCAGCCTGACTCGCAGCTCGGTGTCACTGATAATTTGCGAGCGATGGAAGGAAAGGTTTGCGATTTTGTTGACGGGATTTCTTGCCAGGTACAGGGCCGAGGTAATGTAGGGCCCGCCGTCCTTTTCGAAGTAGGTGATTTGCGGCAGGTCGCTGAGTTTGCCTGAGACCCTCGGGTATTTTTTGTCTATCTTGGCTTTATGTACCAGGGCATCTGCGCCATCTTTCTTGCCCGGATAAAGCTCTGTCCAGCGGCGGCAGAAGTTACCGTCCGCGGCGCCAATCATTTCGCACAAGCGCCGGCGGCTACCGTAGATGTTGCTGACGACCGGCATATTTGAGCCCACGACTTTGCGGAACAAGATGGCGTTGTCGCTTTTCTGCTGCAGACGCTGAGTCACTGCGGCCAGTTCAAACTTTGGGTCCACGGGCGTTTCGACGACGGTCAGTTCGCCGCGTGCCTGGAGTTGTGCAATGTAATCACGCATAAGCTTCTTCCGTAAAATCGCGCCCTGACGGGATCATGGGTTCCGTAGGACTAAGGTTCATCGGGCAGATCCCCCGCGTTTAGTCCATTGGCGGGCCCATCATCCACGGGAATGGGGCCAATAGGCATCACGACTGTGCCGTCTTTTTTGTAAATGGCGCCATCCTTCATGATGAAGGATACATTTTTCATCAGGGAAATATCCGCCAGCGGGTCCCCGCGCACGGCAACGAGGTCGGCCAGTTTTCCCGGCTCAATCGAACCCAGGGTTTTGTCGATTCTCAATAACTTTGCGGCTTCAATGGTCGAGCTTTGGATGGCTGCAAGCGGCGGCATTCCGGCAGCCACCATGTAGCCGAATTCATCCGCATTCATGCCATGTGGAAAGACACCCGAATCTGAGCCAAACACGATCCACACGCCTTTCTTGTAGGCCATGGCAAACGTCTTGTCGATCTGGTCGCCCATGTCCGCCATCTGTTCGCGCACGTCCTGCGCGACTTCCTTTTGTTCTTTGGCCATGCGCGCTGACCACTTGCTGGCGGTCATGGTCGGCACGTAGGCGATGTGTTGCGCCTTCATCATGCCGGCAAGTTCCTCATCCATGAAATCGCCATGCTCAATGGAGTTCACGCCCGCAATGATGGCCCGCCGGATGCCTTCAGCGCTGTAAGCATGTGCCGCCACGGTCAGGTTGTAATCCGCTGCGGTTTCCACCACCGCATTCAATTCGTCCTGCTGCCACTGTGGCCCAAGGCTGGTCTGGGACGGAGTAATCGCGCCACCGGTCAGGTTGATCTTGATCAGGTCGGCGCCGTCCTTGTAGCGCTGCCGCACCGCTTGCCGTGCTGCTATCGGGCCATCGACCACGCCTTCGACCGGCCCCGGGTTGCCCATGTATTCATGGCGCAATCCGTTGGTGGGGTCGGCCAGGCCGCCGGTGGTGCCAAGACCCTTGCCGGCCGTATAAATCCGTGGACCGTGGATATAGTGCAGATCGATGGCGCGGCGCATCGAGGCGCCGAGGTTGCGGTCCTGGTCGCCCATGTCGCGCACCGTGGTGAACCCGGCCAGCAGGGTACGCTCGGCATAGAGTTCTGCGCGATAGGCATAGTCCGCTGACTCCATCAGGAACTTCTCGGTGAACAAGCCCGGAGATACCTCGGTCGTCAGGTGGGTGTGCATGTCCATCAAACCCGGCATCACGGTGTAGTCATGCAAATCAATCACCACCTGGCCTTGGCGTGGCACTGTGTAACCGGGTTCCACGGCCCTGATGTGGTTACCGTCGATGGTAATGGTTACTTCTGCCAGGACCTTGCCGTCCTTCACGTCGATCATGTGCCCCGCCTGCAACAGGTACTGCGCGGACAGCGCAATACCGCTTTGCCAAAACAAGAGCAACATCGTGATGATTTTGATTTTCATCGGGAATACCTCGGTAACCTGGCGGTGAAGCCGGCAGACAGCAGCATCAGGCCGATACTCACCAGCAATATCCAAACATAAGACCCCAGTGCATCGAAGGCCATGCCATAGACCACCGGCCCGGTGGACGTGCCAAGCACGAACGACGCAAACAGGATGCCATAAACCTGCCCGAAATTTTCCACGCCAAAGTAGCGCCCCGTCAGGAAGGCCAGCATGTCGATTTCCGCACCCATACTGATGCCAATGAAGATAACGGCGAAGAAGGCCAGCGGACCGGTTGCCCCGCCGGCCAGCACGGCAAGGCCAATGGTGGTCAGGAGAAAACAGGCGATGGCAACAAAGGGGGCAAAAAACCGGTCCATGGCAAAACCAATCAGCACCCGCGATGCCACCAGGGCGGCTCCGAGCGTGGACTGGACCAGGGCGGCGCTGCCTGCCGACATGCCGCGATCCTGCAACATGGGCACGAGGTGCGACAGCACGCCGTAAAGACTGAAGGACAGCAGGCAAAAAATGATGAACAACTGCCACAGCAAGGGCCGCTTGAGCAGCAGTGGCAACGGTAGGTGCGTTACCGGTGCTGCGCCGGCTGTTTTTTGGCGCAGCTCGTCACGGCCGGCCAGATCCTTTGCCGCGGGTGCTTCGCGCAACAGGAAATACACCAGTGGCACGGCAACCACCAGCGTGACCCCGGCCAGCATGAACCACGCCGAACGCCAGCCGTGGTTCGCTATCATGTACTGCACTGCTGGCGGCACGTACACATACCCCGTGCCGCTACCGCCCATGGCAATGCCCAGGGCCAGCGCCCGGCGCCGGTCAAACCAGGCCGAAATGGTGCGCAGGTAGGGCAGGGCATTGGCGCCTGCACCCAGTGCACCAATCAAAGTAAACAGCAGGAACAGGATCCACAGCTGATCCGCCAGCACCGGTATCAGCGCCAGCAAAATGGCAAAGGCAGTACACGATGGCAGCAGGATTCTCCGGCTGCCGTGTTGATCAACCAGCTTGCCAATAAGGGGAATCGAACAGGCCAGCGCCACGGAAAAGAACGTCAGTGCCAGGCTGACCTGCGTGCGGCTCCAGCCAAATTCCTCACCCAGCGGGAGCATGAACAAGCCCAGCGCGCCAAAAGCAAACTGGCCGGGCCCGGTGGACATGCCAACCGCGGCGGTCCCGACGATCCACCAGCCGTAATAAATTGTCGAAGGTGCTGGGCCCGGTAATTCCGGGCGCGAAGTATTTATGCCCTGGTCAGCCACGTGATGTTGTTACGCCTCCTGCCAATAAAAATAGGGTCGTGGGGAAAATAGGGCCGCTAACGAAAATAGGGAATGACCTGCTCACCAATCAGGCGAATTGCCGCAGCCGGGTCCGGGCCCAGCGGACCGCCAACAGACACTTGAGTCACCCCGGCGTCTGCCAGCATTTCAATTTTTGCTATCGCGTCCTTAGGTGAGCCTATCACGGCCAGTTGCATCATTTCCGGTGTTACCGCAGCCCGGGCTCCAGGGTAATCACCTGCAGCCACCAGGCGTTGCGTCTCCGCGAAATGCGCTTTGCTCAAGCCAACCGTGGCCAGGGCTTCTTCATCCAGGTAATTTCCAAAATAGGCGAGGATATCCTTCAGGGTATCGGTTTGCGTGCCTTTGCCACTTTCCGCAATGGAAAACCAGGCGCAGCCGCAGACATCAAACTCTGCCGGGTTTTTGCCCGCCTTGCGTACGCCTTTCATGATCCGCTCAGTCATAAGCTTCGCTGATTCCGGCGGCGTCACCATGGGCAGGCTACCGTCACCGATCTCGCCGCTGAGTTCGAGATCGTCATGGCCGAATCCGGACACGTAAATGGGGATGTGTTCGCGAAAGGCCTTGAAGCGCAGGTAACACTGGTCGGACCAGTGATAGACCTTGCCATCAAATTGGGCATTCTCCCCGCGCCATAAGCGCCGCATGAGTTCCACCGCTTCACGGATGCGCTGCAGGCGATCCGAGGTATCAAAACCCAGCCAGTTGACCATCTGCTCCGTGTGCATACCAAAACCCAGGGCAACACGGCCCCGGCTCAGGTGATCCAGCGTTGCCATGAACGCTGCGATCTCGCCTGGAGAGATCGCATAGGGCTCAGTGCCGTTAGCGCCAACCACGATGTGTTTGGTGTTTTCCGCCAGCGCGGCAATGATAGCCCAGGCGTGGACCATGAACTTGTCACTGGGAAACCATGCCTGGTCAAAACCGGCCTGGTCGGCCAGTATGCCAAGGTTGACGATATCCCTGGGTGTTCCCAGGTGCTGGATCAGGCGAATACCAAAGCGCATATATCAGTCTCCAAAGGGATAGAAGGGCTGGCCGACGTAATGGGCGACTATGCTGCGCCGAACGCAACGCGTTTGTCGCTCCCAATACAATACTACAGGCGCCTTCGAATCCGGTGAAGTCGTCAGGTTGGAGGAATCCGGTGCCAATCTCACTAGAGAAATTTCGAAATTGACTGCCTCTCTCAGGATGTATAGACTAATGTTTATACGCTTAAGCAAGGAGCCATTTGATGGTCGAAGCCGTTTTGGATATTAAACAGTGGGGTAACAATCTGGGTGTTCGCTTGCCCGCTGCGGTGGCGCGGGAAGCGCGCCTGCATGTCGATCAGCGCGTGCGCGTATCGGTTGACGGCGATCAGGTTGTCATCACCCCGGTTGATGTTTCGCGGCTTACCCTGGAGCAACGCCTGGCTGCCTACGATCCCAAGCGCCACGGCGGAGAGCAGATGGCTACGATGCAAACGCTGGGCGCCGAACGTTGGTAGCTGCCCGAGCAGCGGCAGGCAAACGCAAGCCCTGGGCGCCGGACCGGCAGGACATCATCTGGATCGATTGCAATCCCCAGGTCGGGCGCGAGATGCGCGATGTCCACCCGTTTCTGGTGATCTCGCCGCGCATATTCAACGAGAAGACATCGCTGGTCATCGGCTTGCCCATGACGACAGCGGAATACAACTCGGACAATCCCTTTGCAGTTGCCGTGGGCAAGACGTCAGGAAAGAGGGCCGGACCAACCAGCTACGTGCTTTGCCACCAACCCAAGTCTTTTGACTGGCGCTTGCGTAAAGCCAGGAAACACCCGCTCGGCGCTTTATCCAACGCTCTGTTTGAGCAGGTCTGCGAACGGCTCAATCAGATCATTCAGGTTGGCTGAAAAATTCGGCAGTCAAGAGTCACAATGGCCAGGCAAACCGGTAACGAAGCAATTCACATGGTAGTCGCGTTCGCTTCAGTTCTTGCATGAGAGACCTAAGCAACGCCTGATTACAGTTGCCGGTACATTTCACTGCGTAATTTCAGGCACGAGCTGGTGCAATTCTAACTGCACGCTGGCCGTGTCAGTCATGACTTGCACCACCCCGTCCTGTACCAGGCATTGTAGCTGCATGTTGCGGTTGGCAAGTTGTGCCAGGGCATCGCACGCCGTGGCAGCCACCTGGAACAGTTTGAGGTTGGGTATGCGTAGCAGGGCGGTGGCATTTTTCTCCCACCACACGGCAGCGCCGCGGGTGGCGGGCTGGTACACGATCACTTCGCGCGCGCGGCCCGCGGCGCGGCGTAGCAACTGCTCGTCGGGTTGGCCGATCTCCATCCATTGCACAATCTGGCCGGTGAGGTCATGGCGCCACAAGTCCGGCTCCTCGGAACTGATGCCCTTGCCGAACATGAGCTCATCGTTGGCATTGAGGGCAAATGCCAGCACGCGCAGCATCAGCCGTTCCTCGGTCTCGGAAGGGTGCAGGGCCAGCACCAGCGAGTGGGTCGCGTAGTAACCGCGGTCCATGTCGCTGAGCTGCAGTTCAGCCTTGTAGATGGTTGCCTTGAGAGCCATGCCAGGTGCCAGCGCGATGTGGGGTGCGCAAATATAGCCGAAATATTTGGGGTCAGAGTAAAAACTTCCCCGATGCTCTGCAAAATTCCGCTTCTTCGCCTGCGGAATTTTTACTCTGACCCCAAATTTCCACACCGGCCTGACTGCATATATTGATGCTATTTAATGCGCTTTTTTTTAGCTGATCTGGCTCATGGAAGCGTGCTTTTTTGCTCCTTATACTGAGATGGTCCCCAGACAAGGAGTTTTCTCATGAAATACCTGCACTACATACCCCTGGTGCTTGCCATGATGGCGTTTGGCCCCCAGGACGCTAACGCCAGTACCACCTACGGCGACCTGAACAACTTCGATGCCGTCAACGATACCGGGCAGGAATGCCACGGCTTCGAGATCGAGATTGAAGGTGTGCACAGCACTGAAATTACCTATACCTACGACTGGAACCACTACGGCCCGCCGCGCATCACCGAAGGCCTCAGCAGTTCTGGTACAGGGACTTCAGTATTCATCCGCTACGAGAGCTTGAAGAACACCGACGGCACCTGGAAGGCCTTCACAGCGGTTCCGATCGGCCCGATGCTGCCGACCGACGGCCATGCCTGCACCGACCCGTCCGTGAACCAGGGCTGCGAGCACTTCGGCGTTGGCTATTACGGCGCCCCGACGGCCATGCGTTACAACTGGCTGGTCGATTACGGCGGCGTGCTGGTGCACCACACATCGCCGGTGATGGTCGGCACGCCGAGTTTTACATACGTACCGCCGGCCCCGGCTCAACCTGCTGTGGTCGCCGCCGTGATTCCGGCGCCGGTGGTGCCGATTCCGCCGGACAATAATGGCATCCCGCAGTTCGGCGAGCCCAGTTTCGTCAAGGTGATCAAGACCACCACGCACAATGCCAACAACGTGGTCCTGCGTGATCTGGTCTCCGACGACAAGAACGGCGACGGACTCAACGACTGGCAGAACGCTGAACCTGCACAGGTCGAAACCGACTTCAAGCTGCTGCAGGCCAACGCTGGCGGCAACCCCGCGAAGCAAGAACTGCAAGGCGGGGATGACCTGGCGGGCGACGGTTCCGAAACAGTGACGCGCCGCTACGAGTTCTACAAGTATGGCGCCACGGCCGACACGCGCGACCAAGAGAACGGCGAGGCCATGTGCGACGAGGTCGATCCGACGACCAACCCGAACGACTCGAAGTATCTGCACGGCGTCGGCAACAACGTAGCCGTCACTGATTTGTATGGCGTCACGTACTATGTCGATTGCTCGGCGCAGATCGTCGTCGGCGAGTATATCGGCGCGCAGATGGCGGGCTTCGACGCGGCCATGCCGCTGGGCCTGGTCGATCACCTCCAGGACGCCGAAAAAGCGGACCCGGACCCCGGCTACATTGCCTACACGCCACGTACGGTCGTCGTGGGCGGCAATACAGACAGCAGTGGACTCTATTCGATCGATGTGACCGGCAGCCTGCCGCCTGGCCTCACGCTGACGGCGGACGGCGTCCTGTCCGGCACCCCGACGACCGCAGGCATTTTCAACTTCACGGTTACGGCGACTGACGCCGACAACACCACGGTGAGCAATTCCTATGTGCTGACCGTGCCCGGTGACACCGTCACTCCGCAGTACGTGCTCGTCGTCGAGAAGTTCGGCGCCGGGAGTGGCACCGTTGAGGGCGGCGGCATCGTCTGCGGCCTGGTCTGCGACGTCCTGCTTGGCGAGAACACCTCTGTCAGCTTGACCGAGACGACGGCTCCCGGCAGCTATTTCACCGGCTGGGGCGGCGCCTGCACGGGCACCGGCGCGTGTGACTTCGCCATGACCGCGGACAAAGGCGTCAGCGCGACCTTCGTTCCCGCTACGCTGCCATACGCGTTGACGGTTACGACCAGTGGCTCGGGCACGGTGACCAGTAGTCCGAAGGGCATCAACTGCGGCAAGCAGTGCAGCCACTCTTGGACGGTCGGAACAAACATCACCCTTACGGCAAAACCTGCCAAGAAGCATCTGTTCCTGGGCTGGACCGGTGGTGGCTGCGGAACCGCGCTGACGTGCACGGTGCCTATGCTGACCAATAAGGACGTGACTGCCACGTTCAATTGACGCTGTCCTTCACGGGGGCGGTTGAGGACACACTGTAGCCTGGTCCACAGCAGCACTTCCCGAAGAAGCATGGGGCCCCATCTGGGGCCCCATGCACAAATGGGCAACGGAAAGATTCGGGCTCAGAGCAAGAACCATCTCCAATTACGAAGGCGAGTACTCCGGCAATTGCTCCGTGGCTGATATTGAGCGATTATCGGCCGCATGGCGCGCACCCTCAAAAAAGGAGACAAGACGTGAACGTTCTCGTTATCGATGTCGGTGGCAGCCACGTAAAAATCCTCGCTACCGGCAAGGCCCAGCGGCGGCGCATGGTATCGGGTCCGACATTGAATGCCGGGGCGATGGTCTCCGGCGTGAAAAGGCTGGCTGAGGGCTGGGCTTACGACGCGGTTTCCATTGGCTACCCCGGGATCGTGGTGGACGACCAGCCAGTCACGGAGCCGCACAACCTGGCGCCCGGCTGGGTGGATTTCGACTACCGGGCGGCGTTCGGCTGCCCGGTAAAAATCATCAACGACGCAGCCATGCAGGCACTGGGCAGCTTTACTGCGGGCAAGTTGCTGTTCCTGGGCCTGGGCACGGGCCTGGGTTCCGCCATGGTGATCAATGGCATCGTGGTGCAGATGGAACTGGCGCACCTGCCCTACCGAAAAAGCACGTTTGAGGACTATGTGGGTGATCAGGCGCGTATCCGCGATGGCAAAAAGAAATGGGCCAAGCGCGTGGCTGATGTTGTCACCCGGCTCACGGCCGCCCTGGTACCAGACGAGGTGGTGCTGGGCGGCGGCAATGCGCGCTACCTGAAGACACTGCCGCCACTGTGCAGGCTGGGTGATAATGCCAATGCCTTTGTCGGCGGCTTCCGTTTATGGCAGGAGCCGGCCAGCCAGCCCGTGGCCCCGTCGAAGCAAATTCGCCGGCCGTCAAAAAAACGTAATCCGACATGAGATAAGGAGTATCGATGACCCTACCAGCCGCTTCCCTGACTGCGCTGCCCGCGTGGAAGGCTCTTGAGGCCCATGCATCTGCGCTGAAGAAGATGCATCTGCGCGAACTGTTTGCCGCTGACCCAAGGCGCGGTGAGCGTCTGGCAGTCGAGGCTGCCGGCATTTATCTCGATTATTCGAAGAACCGCATCACGGATGAAACATTGCGCTTGCTGCTCGCACTGGCGGCCGAATCGGGGCTGCGCGGGCGCATAGCCGCGATGTTTGCCGGCGAGCGCATCAACGTGTCGGAAAACCGCGCGGTGTTGCATGTTGCGCTGCGTGCACCGCGCGGCAGCACCATCCTGTTTGACGGGGTCAACGTGGTGCCCGCGGTACACGAGGTACTGGACCGCATGGCGGCATTTTGCGGGCAGGTGCGCAGCGGTGCGTGGCGCGGTCATACCGGCAAGCGCATTCGCACGGTGGTGAACATCGGCATCGGCGGTTCCGACCTCGGCCCCGTGATGGCCTACGAAGCCCTGCGTCATTACAGCGCACGGGAATTGTCATTCCGCTTCGTCTCCAATATCGACAGCACGGATTTCGTGGAGGCAACGCATGACCTCGATGCAGCCGAAACCCTGTTC
>Ga0315278_10000865_pt1 | contig 26266 bp, 27 predicted proteins | sample YL17G06_0_MG_FD_203880 | JGI IMG/M metagenome (GOLD analysis project Ga0315278, IMG submission 203880) | Sediment microbial communities from Yellowstone Lake, YNP, Wyoming, USA - YL17G06_0 | ecosystem: Environmental > Aquatic > Freshwater > Lake > Sediment | place: USA: Wyoming | collected... | reverse complement strand
GCACCGGGTAGCGCGTCGACTGCCGCCAAAGCGGTCGGCGCAGTTGAATCGGCGCGGCTCCGGACTCTTGTCTGGCCGGCGCGAGCGGCGGTCAACGATTCCGACGCTTCGAGCGTCGCGGTCTCTAGCCGGACCGCTTGAGCTCCTGGAGCAACAGCTTCAGGTCATCGAAGCTCGCCGGACGCGCGAGCTTCGATGGCGGGTCGGTCATGGGCGGGCGGCGCGACGCGACGCGTTCAGGGCCACGGCGTATGCCTGCGCTTCCTCGGTGTGGCGATTCATCTCGGCGTGGGACTTGAACCGGTAGATGCCCTTCGGGATGCCGGTCGTAGCGATCGCCGCGAGCGCCGACCCGGTCGCCTGATGGACCGCCGCGACGCGCAGCGCACCGGCGCTCGGTTTCAATGCGGGGGCTGCCGCGGTGGAGGAGCCGATCTTTTTCACGTGTCGAACTCGGGAAGCCCTAGTCAGCGCAACTGTACGACAGTCGGGCGCACTCGTCGACCGACACCACGGTCCCGGCGATGCCGTTCCGCACAGACGACATGACGGGGCCGGGTGCTACGCTCCGCACGGGAGCGCCGCGTACGGGGCTGCCGTGGGGGGGAACAACCATGTTCGACAACCTGTTGGACGACCTGCCGAACGCCGCAGACCAGGAGCAACTCGTCGACCTGCTCAAGCACCCCGGCGTCCGGATCGAGCGGATCGTCTCGACGGGACAGTCCAGCCCGCCGGGCAAAGCCGGCCCGCGCGACGATCGAATTGCATGACACCATCGCGCTTTGCTCGCGAAGGAGGCCAGTTCAAAAAATGAAAAACACGCGCGCCCGCTACGGAGTCGTCACCAAGGTCCTGCACTGGGCCCTGTTCCTCCTCATCCTCAACCAGTTCGTCGTCGCGACGATGATGCTCAACACGCCGCAGGGAACGACGACGGCCGGCTTCACCCAGGGGATGCTCTACAACTGGCACAAATCGATCGGGCTGATCGCGCTGGCGGTGGCGCTCGCGCGCTTCGTCTGGCGCAAGACCACGCCGCTGCCCGACTGGGCGCCCAACCTGAGCGCCGGCGAGAAGCGCTGGATCCCGCGCATCGAGACCGTGCTCTACTGCTGCATGTTCCTGATGCCGCTCAGCGGCTACGTCTTCGTGATGGCCGGCGGTTACGGCGTGAACTTCTTCGGCCAGTGGAACCTGCCCAACTATCTGGGCAAGCACGCCGCGGTGTCGGTGATCGCCGAATGGGTCCATGGCATCACCGCCGCGCTCCTCGTCCTTACCCTGTTCACGCACTGGGGCGTAGGCATTCGGCATCACCTGAGGCATCGCGATCGGTACCTGAATCGGATGCTGCCGTTCACGCATCAGAAGTAGCGGTCGACTAGCCGCCCTCGCGCAGGCGCTCGACGTCGAACGAGACCGCGCCGTCGTCGCTCGTCACGAGGACGTGGCCCTCCTGGATGGTGAACTGAAGCTTCATCGTGCGGCGCGCGAGGGCTTCGAGCCCGCGACTGGCGTCGGCGGGAATGCCGAAGACGGTCACGTTCGACAGTCGCGCGAGCTTTGACTCGATCTCACCCCACCACACTGGGACGGCGCGGCCGCCGTAGGCATACACGACGACTTCCCGCGAGCGTCCCGCGGCTTTCGCGAGATCCCGCTCGTCGGGCAGGCCCACCTCGATCCAGCGCTCGATCACGCCGGTGAGGTCGCGTTCCCACAGGTCCGGCTCGTCGGTGTCGGAGAGGCCCTTTCCGAACGCGAGCCGGTCGCTCGCGCCGTGCGCATACGCGAGGAGCCGCACCATCATGCGTTCGTCCGTCTCGGATGGATGCCGCGCGATCGTGACCGCGTGATCCGCGTAGTAGCCGCGATCCATGTCCGCGATCTGGAGCTCGGCTTTGTGGATGGTCGATTTGAGGGCCATCTAACGCGTCACCAGGGTCCCGTCGGGATGCCCCTGTCCTCAGCCCGCCTGCGTCCCGACGAGCTTCGCGATCACCGGCCGCGATCCTTCTAGGGCGACCCGCTGCAGGTAGAGCGCGAGGCCGCGCGGACCGCCCAGCTCCTCGCCGCCTCCGGCGCGCCCCGGGCCGCCGTGCACGAGCTGCGGCAGCACCGTTCCCGGACCGGGCGAGAGCTCGATTTTGGGATGACCGAGAAAAATCCGGCCATGGTGCGGGGCGATTCCGAACACCGCTTCCTCGGTCCAGGTCGAATCGTCGGAGTACACCGCGGATACGAGGCCGCCGCCGCCGCGCGCGACGATCGCCGCTGCCTCACCGGCCGCGCCCGAGTACGGCAGGAGCGAGGCCACCGGGCCGAAGACCTCGCGCGCGTGCACGGCGGACGCGGCGGCGCCCGCCTCGAACTCGACGAGCACCGGGGAGATGAAGAAGCCTTTGCCGGCATCGACGCCGGCGGCCGCGAACGGCGCCGCGCTGCCGAATGCGAGCCGGCCCTCCTGCGCGAGCCGTTCGACGCCTTCGCGCGCGTCGGCGAGCTGCGTCGCCGTGGCAAGCGGCCCCATGCGTACGTCCTCCCGCGCCGGATTGCCGACGCGCACGGCGCCGAGCAGCTCCACGAGATCGTCTCGTACGGTGGCGGCGACCGCCTGAGGCACGATCACGCGCCGGATGGCGGTGCATTTCTGGCCGGCTTTCTGCGTCATGTCGCGCTGCACGTCCTTCAGGAAGAGCTCGTACATGTCGCTGCCCGGCGCGACGTCCGGCCCGAGGACTGCGGCGTTGAGACTGTCGGCCTCGATGTTCACCCGCACCGATTCGCGTAGGACGTTCGGCAGGGCGCGAATCCCCGCGCCGGTGTCGCCGGAGCCGGTGAACGCGAGGACGTCCTGCGCGCCGAGCAGCGACGGCAGATCACGCGGGCTCCCGGCGAGGAACGAGAGCACCCCTTCCGGGAGAATCTTCGCATCCACCAGGATCTCCATGACGCGGTGGGCGACCATGGCGGAGCTGGTGGCGGGCTTGGTGAGCACGGGCATGCCGGCGAGCAACGCCGTCGCCGCCTTCTCGGCAAAGCCCCAAGCCGGAAAGTTGAAGGCGTTGATGTGCACCGCCACGCCCGTCCGCGGCACGCACACGTGCTGACCGTGGAAGCGCGGCGAGCGACCGAGCTGGAGGCCTTCGCCATCGACCAGGAACCGGGCCGCGCCCAGGCTCGCGCCGATCTCGGCATAGGCGGACAGGGTGGCGATCGCGCCTTCCACGTCGAACTTCGCGTCCGAGCGGGTGTTGCCGCCGTTCGCCACCGCGAGGTCGAGCAGCGCGTCGCGGTGTGCCTGCATCGATTGCGCCATCGCCTTGAGCACCGCGCCGCGCTCGGCAAAGCTCATGGCGCGCAGCGCGGGCCCGCCGCGGCTGCGGGCGTAGTCGAGCGCCGCTGCAAGGTCGACGCCTGCGCTGCTCGTCGTAGCGAGCGGCTCCTCGGTGGCGGGATTCACCAGCGTCTGCGGCGTTCCCTCGCCCTGGATCCAGCGTCCCCCGATATAGCTTCGCAGAGCGATCATGCTGCGTCCTCCGTATGGGCTTTCCCGCCGGGGAGCGCCAGACGGCGCCGGACCGGGAAGAGATGCAAGTCGAACCGCGCCGCGACGTAACCCCATAGCCCGCGCGGGAAGCGCACCATCACGACCACCGCCACAGTCGATTCCGGGGCGTTGTCGGTTCTGGCGACAACACGGCGTCGGATGATGGGCCGTGAGCGGCGCGCGAGTCTGATCACATAGCGCTTGGCAGCGCTACATGCTTCTTCTGTACTGCCCCCCCACCTCAAACAACGCATGCGTGATCTGCCCCAACGAGCACACCCGCACGGCATCCACCAGCACCTCGAAGACGTTCTTGTTGTCGATAACTGCCTGCTGAAGGCGCTTGAGCATCGGGCCGCTCTCGGCCTTGTGGCGCTCGTGGAAATCGCGTAGCCGCTTCAACTGGCCCTGCTTCTCCTCATCGGTCGAGCGGATCAGCTCGAGGTGCTCGGGCACCGGGTCGCCGTGGGGGTTGCGGAAGGTGTTGACGCCGATGATCGGATACGAGCCGTCGTGCTTCTTGTGCTCGTAGACCATCGACTCCTCCTGGATCTTGCCGCGCTGGTAGCCGGTCTCCATTGCGCCGAGCACGCCGCCGCGCTCGGAAATCCGCTCGAACTCCTTCAGCACCGCCTCCTCGAAGAGGTCGGTCAGCTCCTCGATGATGAAGCTGCCCTGGTTGGGGTTCTCGTTCTTGGCCAGGCCCCATTCGCGATTGATGATGAGCTGGATCGCCATCGCACGGCGCACCGACTCTTCCGTGGGCGTCGTGATCGCCTCGTCGTAGGCGTTGGTGTGCAATGAATTGGTATTGTCGTAGGTCGAGATCAGCGCCTGCAGCGTCGTGCGGATGTCGTTGAACGCGATCTCCTGCGCGTGCAGCGACCGCCCGCTCGTCTGCGAGTGGAACTTGAGCTTCTGGCTGCGCTCGTTCGCGCCGTACTTGTTCTTCATCGCCACCGCCCAGATGCGCCGCGCGACGCGGCCGATCACCGTGTACTCCGGGTCCATGCCGTAGCTGAAGAAGAACGAAAGATTCGGCGCGAAGTCGTCGATGTGCATGCCGCGCGCGAGGTACGCCTCGACGAAGGTGAACCCGTTCGACAGCGTGAACGCGAGCTGCGAGATCGGGTTCGCCCCGGCCTCGGCGATGTGATAGCCCGAGATCGACACCGAGTAGAAGTTCTTCACCCGGTTGTGGACGAAGAACTCCTGGATGTCGCCCATCACCTTGAGGCTGAACTCGGTGGAGAAGATGCAGGTGTTCTGCCCTTGGTCCTCCTTGAGGATGTCGGCCTGCACCGTGCCGCGCACGCTCTCCAGCGTCCACTCGCGGATCTTGTCGGCCTCGTCCTCGGTCGGCTCGCGGCCGTTGTCCTTGCGAAACTTGTCGAGCTGCTGGTCGATCGCGGTGTTGAGGAACATCGCGAGGATCGTCGGCGCCGGCCCGTTGATGGTCATCGACACCGAGGTGTTCGGGCTGCACAGGTCGAAGCCCGAGTACAGCACCTTCATGTCGTCGAGCGTGGCGATCGAGACACCTGAGTTGCCGACCTTGCCGTAAATGTCGGGGCGGAGATCCGGCTCGAAGCCGTAGAGCGTCACCGAGTCGAACGCGGTGGACAGGCGCTTCGCCGGCATGTCCTTCGAGAGCAGGTGGAAGCGCCGGTTGGTGCGGAAAGGGTCGCCCTCGCCCGCGAACATGCGCGTCGGGTCCTCGTTCTCGCGCTTGAACGCGAACACGCCCGCGGTGAACGGGAACGAGCCCGGCACGTTCTCGAGCATCAGCCACTTGAGCTGCTCGCCGTGATCTTCGTAGCGCGGCAGCGCGACCTTGCGGATCGACGTGCCGGAGAGCGACGTGGAGGTGAGCTTGGTGCGCACCTCGCGGCCGCGGATCTTCACCACGTACTCGTCGCCCGAGTAGGCCTTGCGCATGGCGGGCCACATGTCGAGGAGCTTCTTCGCGCGCGGGTCGAGGCGAGTCTCGCGCTCGACGGCCAGATGCCCGACGGTCTCGCGTGCACCGTGCTTTTCGGTGCTGTCTGCCGCGAGCATGCGCATGGTCGCGCGCAGCTGCTGGATCTCGCGCGCGAGCTTCGACTGCTCCCCCGCGTGCTTGTGATAGGCGCGCACCGCCTCGGCGATCTCGGCGAGATAGCGGCTGCGCTGCGGCGGCAGCACAACGGTCTGGTTGGTCGACTGTCTGGTCGCGACGGCGGGCAGCCGGCCCTGCGCGAGCTTCAGGCCGTGCTCGACGAGGCGCGGCGCGAGGGCCTGGTAGAGCGCGGTGACGCCGTCGTCGTTGAACCGGCTCGCCATCGTGCCGAAGACCGGCATGTCCTCCGGCGACTTCGAGAAGAGCTGCTTGTTGCGCTGAACCTGCTTGCGCACGTCGCGCAGCGCGTCGTGCGCGCCCTTGCGGTCGAACTTGTTGATCGCCACGCAGTCGGCGAAGTCGAGCATGTCGATCTTCTCGAGCTGGCTCGCGGCGCCGAACTCCGGCGTCATGACGTAGAGGGAGACGTCGACGAGCGGCACGATCGCCGCGTCGCCCTGGCCGATGCCCGAGGTCTCGATGAGGACGAGGTCGAAGCCCGCGACGCGGCACGCGGCGATGGCGTCCCCGAGCGCAGGGGAAACCTCGGACGCGGCCTCGCGCGTGGCGAGCGAGCGCATGAACACTTTCGGCGTGTTGATCGCGTTCATGCGGATGCGGTCGCCGAGCAGCGCGCCACCGGTCTTGCGGCGCGACGGGTCGATCGAGATGACGGCGATCTCGAGCTTGTCGTCCTGGTCGAGGCGCAGGCGCCGGACCAGCTCGTCGGTGAGCGAGCTCTTGCCCGCGCCGCCCGTGCCGGTGATGCCGAGCGCCGGGATCTTGCGCGTGTCCGCCTCGTTGATCATCGCGTCGCGCAACTTCGCGTCGCAGGTGCCGAGCTCCAGCGCGGTGATGAGTCGTGCGAGGGCGCGGCGGTCGCCGGCCTTGACGGCCTTGAGATCCTTCGGCGCGTCCTTCGCGAGATCCTCGTCGCAGCGCTGGATCATGTCGTTGATCATGCCCTGCAGGCCCATCTTGGCACCGTCCTCGGGCGAGTAGATGCGCGCGACGCCGTACTCGTGCAGTGCCTTGACCTCGGCGGGCACGATCACGCCGCCGCCGCCGCCGAAGACCTTGATGTTCTCGCCGCCCCGCTCGCGAAGCAGGTCCAGCATGTACTTGAAGTACTCGACGTGCCCGCCCTGGTAGGAGCTCACCGCGATGCCCTGCACGTCCTCCTGCAACGCCGCGGTCACGACCTCCTCGACCGAGCGGTTGTGCCCGAGGTGGATCACCTCACAACCGGAGGCCTGGATGATTCGCCGCATGATGTTGATCGACGCGTCGTGGCCGTCGAACAGGCTCGCCGCCGTGACGAAGCGGATCTTGTGCTTCGCCTTGTACGGCGTGAGCTGCTGGCTGACGGAGAGGTCGGTCATTCTTGCGGCCCGGGGGCGAGGGACAGGGCCGACAAGTGTACTGCGATCAGGGACTTGGCTAGGCATCGGCGACGCGTTGCGCGATCCGGAATCGACGGTGCAGGGTGCAGCAAGGCGGGTTCCGTGGCGGCGGCCGGTTTCGGGCGGCGTAACATGGCCTCCGCGAAGCCGTCGGTATCCGGCCAACAGCGGAGGGATCTCGATGCAGCGGTCCGCAGCTTGCACGCTCGCCCTGCTGGCAGGGCTGTCGTTCCTCGTCGGCGCAGGCGTCGCGCGTGCCGGCGAGTCCGCGGTCTCCTACACCGTGGTGGCGCAGGGTCTCGACGAGCCGCGGGGGCTGCTCTTCCTGCCCTCGGGCGACCTCGTGGTCGCCGAGACGAAGTCGGGCCGGATCCTGAAACTGTCCGGCGCGCGCTGGTAGATGGCGCTCACGATCGGCGCCGGTCACAAAGTGGCGGCGGCGGCCGCCCTGGTGCTGCTCGCGGCCGGCGTCGTCGTGTGGGGCCTGGTCGCGACCGACTTCGACATGTCGGTCGAAACCGCGGTGCGCGAGATCCGGGCCTGGGGCATGTGGGGCGTCGCCGGCTCGATCGGCCTGATGGTCGCGCACTCGTTCCTGCCGTTCCCGGCCGAAATCATCGCGTGCGCAAACGGGATCGTTTACGGCGCGTTCTGGGGAGCGGTGATCACCTGGATCGGCGCCATGCTGGGCGCGTCCGCGACGTTCGCCCTGGTGCGATGGCTGGGGCGGCCGTTCGTCGAGCGCATGGTGCCGGCGCAGCAGTGGGCGCAGCTGACGGCGTGGTCGCGCACGCGCGGCGGCGCCGTGCTGCTCACCGCGCGCCTCGTCCCGGTGATCGCATTCAACCTGATCAACTACGTCGCCGCGCTCAGCGGCATCTCGTGGTGGACGTTCCTGTGGGCGACGGGCCTCGGGATCCTCCCGCTCACCATCCTGCTCGCGCTCCTCGGCGACCAGATGCTGTCGATGCCGCTCTGGGCGTGGGTGCTGCTCGGGGCACTGGCGGTCGGGAGCTGGGTGGTGCTGCACTGGCGCTGGCGCGCCATTGACGCCGACGCCGCACCGCAGAAAGGGCGGTAGCGCTTCCGCGGCCTGGGAGCGGTGCGGGGCTACGCTAGCGCGCGAACATGCGCAAGACCCGCGCCCGCAGACGCGCAAGGCCGCCCGTGGCGAGCGTGGCCGCCGCCGCGAAGGCGATCAGCACGAGCCCGGTCATCGCGGCAAGCGCGACGGGGATGATCAGCCAAAGCGGCGGCCGGAGGCGCCGCTGCGCGGCCGCTTCGATCCATTCGGCGTCCCGCAACTCGTAGGTGCGCGGCTCGCGAGGGGGCGGGGGGTGCGGAGTAAGGGGCATATGCGGCGCTAGATGGGGCTGGTTCGTTGGACTGCAAGACCGGCATTGGGTTGCCCGCGCGAGGCCCGGGCGGTAAAGTCCCGCCCTCCTCCCACCGGATCGATCCTCACATGCTCGCATCACCTCTCGTTCGCGCCGCAATCGTGGCCCTCGCCGCCCTGCTGGTCGAGGGCTGCAGCACGTACGCGCGGAGCTCGCTCGACGCGAGCTGGATCGACCCGACCGTGAAGGGCAAGAAGTTCAAGAAGGTGCTGATCCTCTCGGTCGCGCACGACGAGTTCGCGCAGCAGTACTTCCAGGAGGACATGGCCGCCGCGATGCGCGCGCGCGGGATGAATGCCGTCGCCTCGGAGCGCTTCTTCACGCACAAGAGCCCCTCCGAGCAGGCGCGGTTCATGAAAGCGGTCGACAGCTCCGATGCCGACGCGGTGCTGCTCGCGCGGGTGATCGGCGTCGACGAGAAAACCGGGACCATCCCGGGAATGCTGACCGGCCCGGGGGGCACGCCCGTCGCGGAGATGACCGGCATCGGCAACGCCGTTGCGGCGACGTTCGCGCCGACGCTTTACGTGCGCCCGAGCGACTACACCCTCACGACCGTGATCGTCGAGACGCTGCTCTTCGAGCTGAAGGGCCGCAGGGCCGTCTGGTCCGCGCGGACGAACACGGCCAACGCCGACCAGGGCGACCTCAAGCCGGCGATCGCGCAGTTCGTGAGCGTGCTGGTCGGCGCGATGGAGCGGGACGGGCTGCTCTAGCCAAGGGTCTTCCCCTCCTGGACAGGAGGGGTGGCGCGCGAAGCGCGACGGGGCGGTGGATCTGCGCCGGTCGCACCACCCCGCCCGCCTGCGGCGGGTACGCCTCCTCGGAGAGGAGGGGAGAACTCGATCGCGCTAGTCGCCCGTCGGCGAAATCCGGAACTCGATGACCTCAGGCATTTTCAGGAGGGTGTCGGAGAGCGCCTCGGCCCGGCGCGCGCGCGGGCTGCGGATGTACATCCGGTACTCGAAGTACCGCCCGTCGCCCACCAGCCGGTAGCTCAGGTTCGCGAGGGTGAAGCCGTGCAGCGCGGCGACCTCGCGCAACCTGGCCTCGCTCAGCGCGCTCTCGCGATGGAAGCGCACCATGAGCTGCGCGTAGAACAGCATCGGGATGCGCGCCTCGATCCAGCGGAACAGCGACAGGGTGCCGAGCACCAGCACCGTCGACACCGCGGCCGCGAAGTAGAACCCGATCCCGATCAGGATGCCGACCGCGGCCGTGACCCAGATCGACGCGGCGGTCGTGAGCCCCCGCACCGACAGCCCCTCCTTCATGATCACGCCGGCGCCGAGGAAGCCGATGCCGGTCATGATCCCCTGCGCCATTCGGGTCGGGTCGAGGGTCACGCGCTCCAGCCCGACCTGCTGGAACCACTGCGACTGGTAGAGCGTGATCAGCATCAGCATCGAGGAGGCGACGCACACCAGCGCATGGGTGCGGAACCCGGCCGGCCGGCCGTGGTAGCTGCGCTCGAGCCCGATCAACCCGCCGGCGGCGAGCGCGCTGATGAGGTGCGCCAGCATCACGAACTGGTCGTGCGTGAGCAGGTCCGTGGGCATCGCCTCCCATCTTAGCGATCGAAGGCCGCGGCGTCGCCCCACTTCTTGCGCCGGGCCGGCGGCGGGTCCGTCCACCTTCGCGCCCCAGCGCCAGCACTCGGCCTGCGCTCAGGCCGCCACCGTCCCTGACGACGCCCGTCGGCGTGCCGTTGATATACTGGTGCCATATCAAACGCATTCCGAGGAGGCGCCGTGGCCGCAGCGAGCACGCCGGCGGAGAGGAAGAAGCGGACCATCACCGAGATCCGCGACTCGAAGCACACCGGCGAGAAGATGGTCTACACGTCGGTCCTCGACTACACCTCGGCGAAGTGGGCGGAAGCGGCGGGCGTCGACGTGTGCGTGGTCGGCGACAGCCTGGCGATGACGTGCCACGGGCATCCGAGCACCGTCCCCGCGACGATGGACATGATGGTCCTGCACTCGCAGGCGGTGCGGCGCGGCGCGCTCAACACGTTCGTGCTCGGGTGCATGCCCTACCAGAGCTACCACACGGTCGACCGCGCGCTCGCGAACGCGACGCGCTTCATGCAGGAGGCGCTCGTCGACGCGGTGAAGCCGCAGGGTGGCAAGTCGCAGGCGCACATCCTCAAGGCGCTCGTCGACGCGGGCATTCCCACCGCGTCGCACATCGGGCTCACGCCGCACACCATCGCCATGTTCGGCGGCTTCAAGATCCAGGGCCGCACCGCCGAGGCGGCGATGAAGATCCTCGAGGACGCGTTCGCGATCCAGGAGGCGGGGTGTTTCATGCTGGAGTTCGAGGCGGTGCCGGCGAAGATCGCGAAGGTGATCTCCGCGCAACTCGAGATCCCCACCATCGGTATCGGCGCCGGCGTGGGGACCGACGGGCAGATCCTGCTCTCCTACGACCTCCTCGGCGTGTTCACCGACTTCAAGCCGAAGTTCACCAAGCGCTACGCGAACATGACCGAGGTGGCGGTCGAGGGGCTGAAGGCCTACGTCGCGGACGTCAAGGCGGGCACGTTCCCCGACGACGATCACAGCTACGGCGTCGACGACAAGGAGTACGAAAAATTCCTCGGCCTCGTGGAAAAGCGCCGACACGCGTAGCGCCGCGGCGCGCGCGCGCCAGCACCACGGCCGACAGCGGCGCGCCGCAGACGCTCACCGACCGCGCCTACACGGCGCTCGAGGAGATGATCGTGCGCCTCGAGCTGCCGCCCGGCAGCGCGGTGTCCGAAGCGATGCTGTCCGAGCGGCTCGGCATCGGCCGCACGCCGATCCGCGAGGCGCTGCAGCGCCTCGCGCGCGAGCGCCTGGTGCAGATCCTGCCGCGCCGGGGCGTGATCGTCTCCGACATCAACGTCAAGGCGCAGCTGCGTCTGCTCGAGCTGCGCCGCGAAGTCGAGCGGCTGGTGGTGCGCAGCGCCGCGCGCCGCGCGACCGAGGCGGAGCGCAAGCGCTTCGTCGAGCTCGCGGACCGGTTCGAGAAGAGCGCGCGCCAGAACGACGACACCACGTTCATGCGCGTGGACCGCGAGTACAACGAGCTCTCGGTCAGCGCCGCAAGAAACGAGTTCGCGGCCGGCGCAATGAGCCTGATGCACTCGCTGTCGCGGCGCTTCTGGTACGTGCACTACAAGCAGGCGGCCGACATGCCGGAGGTGGCCAAGCTGCACGCCGACATCGCGCGCGCGATCGCGGCCGGCGACGAGCCCGCGGCCGGCGCCGCCTCCGACCGCCTCCTCGACATGGTCGACTCCTTCACCCGGGCGACCGTCACCACCGACTTCTGACGCTTTCCTCGGCGGCGTTTGACCGAGGTCAAACGAACCTTCCGCCGCCGTGGCGGGCGCTCAAACATACCACTAGCATGTCAGCAGTCCGGCGGCGCGCCCGCCGCCGGCGTTCGCGCGCGCGGAGGGCTGGACCATGTATACGCACAGGACCCGGGTGCTCGCGGCCCTGCGGGGCGAGCCCGTCGATCGCCTCCCGTACGTGCCGCGCCTCGACCTCTGGTATCTCGCCAACTCGACGCGCGGCACGCTGCCGCCGCAGCACGCCGGGCGCGCCCAGAACGACATCGCCCGCGCGGAGGGCTGGGCGCTGCACCACCGGTTCTGCGACGACCAGCTCGACCCCGCCTACCAGCCGCAGTACCTGCACCGGGGCATCAATGTCTTCTACAGCCGCGACACCGTGTTCGACATCGTGCTGCCGCGGGACGTGGAGGTGCGGGTCGAGCGCACCGGCCCGCGCATGCGCGTCGAGTACCACACGCCCCTCGGCAGGGTGAGCACGACCACGCACTACGACGTCGACTCGCAGCGCCACGGCATCACGATCCCCGCGCTGGTCGAGCACCTGATCAAGTCGCCCGCCGACTACGCGCCGGCGGGGTACCTCTTCGAGCACATGGACGTCGTGCCGAGCTTCGAGCGCTTTCGCCGCTGGGCGGCCGAGGAGATGCGCGAGGACGGCCAGCCGGTCGCGATCGGCTCGTTCGACGCCTCGCCGTTCCATACCATCCAGCGCGACCTGATCGACCCCACGCTGTTCTTCATCCATTACAAGGACCACTACGCCGAGATGCGCGGGCTGGCCGACCGCATCGGGCAACTGCTCGACAAGGAGCTCGCGATCCTGCGCGAGTCGCCGGCGGAGGTGGTGTGGTGGGGAGCGAACTTCGACGACATGCTCACCTACCCGCCCTACTTCGCGCAGGAGATCCAGCCGTGGATCCGCAAAGCGGCCGACCTGCTTGGCGGCGCGGGCAAGCTAGTGCTCTGCCACACCGACGGCGAGAACACCGGGCTGATGGACCTCATCCGCGATTCGGGCATGCACGTCGCCGAGTCGATCACCCCGGCGCCGATGACGCGCGTGACGATCGGCGAGTACTACCGGCGCTGGAGCCCGAAGCTCACGCTGTTCGGCGGCATCCCGTCGACGCTCATGCTGCCGGGCACGCCGGAGGCGGACTTCGAGGCGTATCTCGACGAGTTCTTCCGCGCGGTGGCGCCCGGCACGCGGATGGTGGTCGGGATCGCCGACGAAGTGCCCCCCGAGGCGGTGTTCACGCGCCTGCAGCGCGCGGGCGAGCGCATCGAGCGCGAAGGGCGCCTGCCGCTCCAGGCCGGCGCGTTCCGGCCGGTGAGCGTGGCGCCCGCTGTCGCGCACGCGGGTCAAGCGAGGCCCGCAGCAGCGCAGGCGGCCACCGCAGGCGCGGAGGACACCTTCGCCGAGGTGAAGAAGGACATCTTCGGCGGCAAGCACTTGGCGATCAAGCCGCACGTCCAGGCGCTGCTCGATCGCGGCGTGCCCGCGGCGGCGGTCCTCGAACAGGGGCTGATCGCGGCGATCACGGTCGTGGGCGCGCGCATGGCCGCCGGCGAGGCGTTCATCCCCGAGGTGCTGCTCGCGGCGCGCGCGATGAACGTCGCGATGGGCCTGCTCGAGCCGCACCTCGCGGCGGGCGGCGACCGCCTGCGCGGCCGGGTCCTGATCGGCACGGTCGCGGGCGACATGCACGACATCGGCAAGAACCTGGTGGCGACGATGCTGAAGGGCGTCGGCTTCGAGATCCGCGACCTGGGCATCAACGTCTCGCGCGCGACGTTCTGCGACGAGGTCGCCGCGTTCCGGCCCGACGTGCTGGCGCTGTCGGCGCTCCTGACGACGACGATGATGGAAATGAAGGGGGTCATCAAGGCGCTCGAGGAGCGCCAGCTCCGCACCGGCTGCAAGGTGGTCGTCGGCGGGGCGCCGGTGAGTGCGCAGTTCGCGCAGCAGATCGGGGCCGACGGCTACGCGCCGAATGCGGTCGAGGCGGTGCATCTCGCGAAGCGGCTGCTGGCCGGCGCCGCGGCCCATGCGTAGCTGAGGCGAGACGCCTGACGCACCGCAGCAAATCGCGCCTGCTGCGGCCGACTTGAAAGGCGCCGCCGAAGCAGTGACAATGCCGCGAGGGGCAAAATATACGCCTGATATGTTAGCGCGCCGCCCGCTCGCAGCCCCGCGGCCAGGACGCGGCGCGCACCGCTAGGAGTCACCGCACATGACCGACCTCGGACAGGTCCTCACCGAACGCCACGCGATGGGCGAGCGACAACGCAAGTTCCGCACGGAGTACCAGGCCCAGATCCACCCGCTCTACAGCGGGCCGCTCCACATCGGCGTCATCTACGTCGTCGGGATCGCGATGATCGGGTGGTGCGTGTCGCACCTGCAGGGCGCGACCTGGGAGTGGCTGCTCATCGTGCCGGTGTTCGTGTTCTCCAACCTGTTCGAGTGGTGGATCCACAAGAACGTGATGCACCGGCTGGTGGACGTGTGGGCGCTGCGCGCGATCTACGACCGCCACACGCGCCAGCACCACCAGTACTTCACCGTCGACGAGATGACGGTCGACTCGACGCGCGAGTGGCGCATCATCTTCTTCCCATGGCGGGCGCTGTTCACTTTCATGGCGCTCGGCGTGCCGTTCGCCCTCGCGCTCGCCTGGCTCGTGAACCCGAACGCGGGCTACATCCTGATGGTGACGATCGTCGGCCAGTATCTGATCTACGAGACCTTCCACTACTGCTGCCACGTGCACGACAACTGGTTCGTGCGCAACCTGCCGTTCGTCAACACGATCCGCCGGCACCACACGGTGCACCACAGCCACGGGATCATGATGGACGTCGACATGAACCTGACCTTCCCGATCGCCGACTGGCTGATGGGCACGACCGACCTCGACCGTGGGCTGCTCGGGCATCTCTTCAACGGCTACAGCATGAAGCACGTCAAGCCCGAGTTGCGGGCCAGGATCGAGCGGCACATGAACGACGAGCCGGACCGCATGGGCCGGGGCGGCGCGGTCGCCGGCGCGGCTTAGGCGCCGCAAACACAGTTCACCCGTGAGGAGGGAGCAATGAGAAAGCGCGATTTTCTGAAGGTGGCCGCAGTCACCGCCGCATTGGCGCTGCCCGTCGCGGCGCACGCCCAGGGCGCCACCTACAACTGGAAGATGGCCACCGGCTGGAGCGGCGGCCCGCTGATGGACATCGGCTCCAAGGCTTTTGCCGAGAAGATGGAACAGTTCTCCGGCGGGCGCTTCAAGATCCAGGTGTTCCCCGGCGGCGCGCTCGGCAATGCGCTGAAAGTGCCGGAAACGGTGAAGAACGGCATCGCCGAAGTGGGCCATACCTGGATGGGCTACGACTGGGGCAAGGACCCGACCACGGTGCTGTTCGGCGGCTACGCCGGATCCTTCGACACCGAGCGCATGCTGCACTGGATCTACGAAGCGGGCGGCGCTGATATGCAGCGGCAGTTTCGCGACGACACCGAAGGCGTGATTTCGATTCCGCTCGGCATCCGCACTGCGGAGGCGTTCCTGCATTCCAGGAAGCCGGTCAAGACGCTGGCCGACCTGAAGGGCCTGAAGCTGCGCACCGCCGGCGCCTGGCTGGAGATGGCGAAAGACCTGGGCGCGGCGCCGGTGACCACCGCCGGCGGCGACGTCTATCCGATGCTCGAGCGCGGCGCGATCGATGCGACCGAGTGGGGCACGCTGTACGAGAACATCTCGATGGGCTTCCACAAGGTCGCGAAATACGTCATCTACCCGGGCGTGCACCAGCCGACCGCACCGTTCGAACTGGTGATCAACAAGGATGCCTGGAACAAGCTATCGCCGGCCGACAAGAAGCTCGTCGAGACGGTAGCCAAGCTGGTCACCATCGAATTCTGGCTCCGCGTCGGGCAGGAGGACGCCAAAGCGCTGGATTTCTACAAGAAGGCGGGCAACACCATCATCGAGCTCGACCCGGAGGTCCAGTACGCCGGTCGCAAGATCGGGCTCGAATGGGCGGACAAGGTCGCGAAGGAGAACAAGTTCCCGTGGTTCGCCAAGGTGCTCAAGAACCAGCAGGACTTCGAGGTCCAGTGGAAGGGCTCCGAGGGCTGGCGCAAGGTCAAGGTAAGAGACTGAGCCGGGCGCGGGACCGCAACGGGGCGCGACGCTCGCGCCCCGTTTTTTTGTCCCGCGCAGCGTGAAGCCGGGAGCCCGGGCCATGGACGCACTCGTCAGAATCATCGAACGCATCACCGGCAGCATCGGCATCATGGCGTCGTTCGTCATCGTGCCGCTCGTGCTCGCGACCTGCTACGAGGTGCTCGCGCGCTATCTCTTCGGCGCGCCGACCGTGTGGGCCTACGAGATCGGGTACACGCTGACGGGATCGCACTTCCTGCTCGGCATGGCCTACACGCTCGCGGTGGGCGCGCACATCCGCATCGACATCTTCAGCGGGAAGTTCGCGCCGCGCACCCGGGCGCTGATCGATCTCGGCGCGTACGCGGTCATGCTGCCGCTGCTCATCTGGCTGTCGTACGCGCTGTTCCAGCATCTCGCCACCGGCTACCTGCGCAACGAGCGCAGCGGCCAATCGGCGATGAACTTGCCGGTCTGGCCGTTCCGGATCGTGTTCCTCGTCGCGTTCACGCTGCTCGCGCTCCAGGTCCTCGCCGAGGTCGTCAAGACAGTGCGCGCCCTGCGGACCGGGAGCCGATAGATGGACTTCCTGCCGTTCCTGATGCTGCCGGTCGCCTTTGTCCTGATGTTCCTGGGCGTCCAGGTGGCGTTCGCGATGATGATCACCGCGGTGCTCTTCGGGCTGGCGATCTTCGGCGACCGCGTCATCTTCCAGTTCATCGAGAAGATGGAGGACATCTCGTCGAACTTCGTGTTCGCGGCGGTGCCGCTGTTCGTGTTCATGGGCGCGATGCTCGAGAAGTCCGGCATCGCCGACAAGCTGTTCGAGGCGATTCACATCTGGACGCGGCGCCTGCCGGGGGGGCTCGCGCTCGCGACCGTCCTGATGTGCATCTTCTTTGCGGCGTCCTCGGGCGTGATCGGCGCAACCGAGTCGGTGGTCGGGCTGCTCACCATCCCGATCATGCTGCGCTACGGCTACGACAAGCCGCTCATCTCCGGCACGATCTGCGCCGGCGGGTCGCTCGGGACGATCATTCCGCCCTCGGTCGTAGCGGTGGTGATGGGGCCGCTCGCGAACCAGTCTGTGGGCGATCTCCTCTACGGCATGGTGTTTCCGGGCCTGATCATGGGCGGGCTGTACCTCGTGTACATCTTCACCCTGTGCGTGCTCCGCCCGGAGGCGGGGCCGCGCATCCCGCGCGAGCCGGGCGAGCCGAGCTTCAGCGCGAAGCTGTGGATCACCACACGGAACATGGTGCCGCCGGTGTTCATGATCTTCGCCGTGCTCGGCTCGATCCTGCTCGGGTGGGCCTCGCCAACGGAGGCCGCGGCGGTCGGGGCGTTCTGCTCCGTGCTGCTCACGGTGCTCTACCGCAACTTCTCGTGGGGCGGGCTGTACGAGGCGCTGATCAAGACGCTCCAGATCACCGCCATGATCATGACCGTCCTGCTCGCGGGGACGCTGTTCACCGGCGTCTTCATCGGCGGCGGTGGGATCAACACCGCGAGCCAGCTGATCGCGAAGATGGCGCTCTCGCCCTGGATGCTGCTCAGTTTGATGATGCTGATCATCTTCATCGCCGGCTTTTTCCTCGACTGGATCTCGATCGTCCTCATCTTCGTGCCGCTGTTCACGCCGCTCGTCATCCAAGCCGGCTTCGACCCGGTCTGGTTCTGCGTGCTGTTCCTGATCATGATCCAGACGAGCTACCTCACGCCGCCGATGGCGCCGGCGATCTTCTACCTGCGCGCGGTCGCGCCGCAGGAGATCACGATCCGCCACATGTACCGCGGCGTCGTGCCGTTCATCGCGCTGCAGTGCTTCACGCTCGTGATCGCGATGGCGTTCCCGCGCCTCGTGACCTGGCTGCCGAGCGTGATGCTGCATTTCCGCTGAACTTCCGCTAGAGCCGCCTATGCCGACACCGACCGACCGGCGCACCGGGCTCGGGATCGATACCGACGTCCGGGAGGCGAGCGGCGGCGCGGCGCGACCGCCCGCAGCCGCCTGATCACTCTCTCGGCCGCGCCCGCCGCGCGCCTTGTGCGCCGCGGCATGCGCCGGCGCGCGCGCCCGTTGCGCCGGGTTGACCCCGATCAAACCCGCGCCCGAAAGCCGTTGACGGCTCGCCTCCGAACCGTAACATATCAGTCACATACCAGTGCCCGGGCCGGGAGAGGGAGCCATGTCGGACGCGATCGAGTCGATCAAGAGCTGGGTGATCCGCGGCAAGCGGAACGAGGCGGTCGAGGAGGTGCGTCGCGCGCTCGCCGCGGGCGTGGACCCGGGCGCGATCATGCAGGACGGCCTGATCGCCGCGATGTCGGTGGTCGGGCAGAAGTACTCGAGCGGCGAGTTCTTCCTGCCGCAGATGATGATCGCGGCGCGCGCGATGACCGAGGCGGTCACCGTGCTCAAGCCGCATCTCGTCGGCGCTGCGGCGGAGAAGAAGGGCAAGGCGGTGGTCGGGACCGTGGCCGGCGACTTCCACGACATCGGCAAGAACATCGTGAAGTTGATGATGGAAGGCGCCGGCTACGAGGTCGTCGACCTCGGCGTGGACGTCGCACCGGAGAAGTTCGTGGCGGCGGTGCAGGGCGAGGCGCCGCGCTTCGTCCTGATGAGCGCGCTGATCACTCTTACGATGGAGAGCATGCGCCGGACGATCACCGCGATGCAGGCCGCGGGCGTGCGCGGGAGCGTGCTGATCGGGGTGGGCGGCGCGCCGCTCACGCAGAAGTTCGCCGACGAGATCGGCGCCGATTTCTACGGCGAGGACGCATACACCTGCGTCGAGACCTGCAACCGGCTGCTGCATTAGAGCGAAACCGATGCCGAAGGCATCCGTTTCCTGGGTTCGGGGAGCACGAGGGGGCGCCGCGAAGCGGCTTTGCCCCCTCGTATCGTGACGACTAGCGCGGGAGAACAAGATGACGCCGAGAGAACGCGTGCTGGCCGCGCTGCGCCGCGAGCAGCCGGACCAGGTGCCCTGGATCGAGAACGAAGTCGAGGAGGAGATCCAGGTCGCGCTGATGGACGGGCGCACCGACTACACGCCCGGGGAGCTGTGCCGCGCGCTCGGCATGGACGGCTTCGGCTACCACTTCCCGAGCGGCCAGAAGGCCTCCGACAGCCAGTCGATCCAGACCACCGGTACGACCGGCAAGGAGGCGTGGTACGCGCCGACGCGCATGACGTTCGACTTCGTGCCGCCGTGGATCGCCGACATGGGCACCGACGCGAAGTCCGGCCGCACCTACGTCAAGCACGGGCTCCTCACCGACCGCGACGCGCTCAAGTACTTCGACCAGTTCCTCCCCGATCCCGACCATCCCGGGCGCTACGACCAGGTCGCCGAGTGGCTCGCGAAGTACAAGGAGGACTTCGCCGTGTTCGCGCGTATCCGGCTCGGCAGCGCGAGCACGTTCGAGAGCATGGGGCTCGACGTCTTCTCGATCACGCTGTACGACGACCCGGACCTGGTGAAGGAAATCCACCGCCGCTTCAGCGAGTGGTCGGCGCGCGTGGTGCAGCACCTGAACAAGCTCGACTTCGACTTCATCTGGGCGAACGACGATCACGCCGACACCAAGGCGCCATGGATCAACATGGAAATGTGGGAGGAGTTCTTCAAGCCCTACCAGATGCTGGTCGCGAACGAGATCAGGAAGCCGTGGATCTTCCACAGCGACGGGAACCTCTTCCCCATCCTCGACGGCCTGCTGCAGCTCGGGATGAATGGCATCCACCCGGTGCAGCCCTCGGCGATGGACATCAACCAGCTGAAGGCGAAGTACGGCCACCGCGTCTGCATCGTCGGCAACATCGATCTCGACTACACGCTGCCGCGCGGCACCGAGGCCGAGGTGGAGGCCGAGGTGCGCGACCGGATCGAAAAGGTAGGCAAGGGCGGCGGCTACATGATCTCGAGCGCCAACAGCATCACCGACTACTGCAAGGTCGAGAACGTGCGGGCAATGTCGCGCGCGATCCGCAAGTACGGCAAGTACGCATGAGCCCGCACGGCCGCCCGAAGGGCGAATCCCTTGGCGCGCAGCGTCAAGGTTGTCCATTTATCGGAATCGCGCCGCCATGCTGATCGTCGCCGAACGAATCAACGCCTCGCGCAAGACGGTGCGCGCGGCACTCGAGGCGCAGGACGCGGCCGCGATTCAGCAGGAGGCGCTCGCGCAGGCCGCCGCCGGCGCCCACTACATCGACGTGAACGGCGGCACCTTCCCCGGCCGCGAGGCGGAGCTCCTGTGCTGGCTCGTTGACGTCGCGCAGGCGGTTACCGACCGGCCGCTCTGCCTCGACTCGCCCGACCCGGCCGCGCTCGCCGCGGCGCTGCCGCGCGTGAAGACGCGGCCGGTGATGCTCAACTCGATCAACCTCGAGCGCGAGCGGTTCGAGCGCGTGCTGCCGCTCGCGGTCGAGCACGGCGCGAAGCTCATCGCGCTCTGCCAGGGCGAAGGGGTGCCCGCGTCGAGCGCGGAGCAGAAACTCCGCCTCGCGAGCGAGCTCGTCGAACGGCTGACGCGCGCCGGCATTGCGCTCGACGACCTCTACGTCGACCCGCTCGTCTTCCCGCTCGGGACCGATCCGGAATCGGGGGTCGCGACGCTGGCGGCGATCGAGCGGATCATGCACGGCTACCCCGGCCTCCACACGATCTGCGGCCTGACCAACGTCTCGCACGGGCTGCCGGCGCGCAAGCTGGTGAATCGCACCTTCCTCGTCGCGGCAATGGGCCGCGGCATGGATGCCGCGATCGTCGACCCGACCGACGCCCAGCTGATGGCCGCGATCCATGCGGCCGAGGCGGTGCTCGGGCGCGACGAGTACTGCATGGGCTTCATCGAGGCGTTCCGGGAGGGACGCGTCGCCGTCTGACCTCGTCGACCGCCGCATGCCCCGCATCGTCTTCCATCCCGACTCGCGCACCGCCGAAGTCCCGCGTGGCGAGCGGTTGCTCACGGCCGCCTGGAAAGCGGGCGTGGGCATCAAGTCGGTGTGCGGCGGCCGCGGCAAGTGCGGGAGCTGCCTCGTCGAGGTGGATGCCGCCGCCACCGCGGCTGACGCGCTGACCCCGCTCTCCGACGCAGAGCGCGCCCTGCTTCCCGCCGACGCGCAGGGACATGACTATCGCCTCGCCTGCCTGTGCGACGTCCGCGGCGACGTGGCGATCGCGGTGCCGCCGGAGAGCCAGGCGGTGCGCAGCGCGCCGCGCAAGCCGTACACCGTGACGCGGGTCGCGGCGCGCCCGATCGTCGCGCGCGTCACCGTCGAAATGGAAGCGGCACGCATGGCGGCGCCGAGCTCGCTCGCCGAGCGCGTTTGCCGTGGCGTCGCGCGCGCCGCGCAGGTGCGCAAACCCGATCTGCCCGTCGCCGTGATGGCCGAGTACTCGCTGCGCAGCGGTTTCGACGCGGCGCGCGAGGCGACCGCGACGCTGTTCCGCGACCGGCACGTGATTCAGCTGCGGCCGGGACGCCGGCACGGCCTCTACGGCGTGGCGATCGACGTCGGGACGACCTCGGTCGTCGTGTTCCTGTGCGACCTCGCGCGGGGCGACATCGTCGCGATGCGCACCGCGGGCAACCCGCAGGCGATCTACGGCGAGGACGTGATCTCGCGCATGACGCACGTCCAGAAGGATCCCGCGGCGCTCGCGACCATGCGGCGCATGCTGGTGGACGAGCTGAACCGCCTGATCGCCGAGACCGCGGCGGAAGGCGGCGTCGACCCCGATGACATCGTCGACGCGGTGGCGGTCGGCAACCCGACGATGCAGCACATCCTGCTCGGACTGAATCCCGAGCCGCTCGGCCGCGGACCCTACCTGCCGGTGTGGTCGGACGGCGTCGAGGTCGAGGCGCGCGAACTCGGCCTCGCGATCGTGCCGCACGCGCGGGTGTTCATTTTCCCGATGGTGTCCGGCTACATCGGCGGGGACACGCTCGCCGCGCTGCTCACGCGCGACGCGGAGTTCTATCGCGGCAATCAGCTGCTCGTCGATGTCGGCACCAACGGCGAGGTCGTGCTCGCGCGCGACGGCGAGCTGACCGCGACTTCGTGCGCGACCGGACCGGTGTACGAAGGAGCGCACATCCGCTGCGGCGTGCGCGCCGCGCCCGGGGCGATCGAGCGCGTGTGGGTCGAGCCGGGCGGGCGCATCCGCTGGTCCGCGATCCGCGCGGCCGACGGCGGCGGCGACCCGCGGCCGGTCGGCCTGTGCGGCTCCGGCGTGATCTCGAGTGTCGCCGCGTTCGTGGCGGCGGGGCTGCTCGGGCCGGACGGTGCCCTCGCGCCGCCCGACCGGCACCCGCAGGTGCGCGCGGGCGACAGCGGCCGCGCGGACGAGGTGCTGCTCGTCGCGCCGCCGTTCTCGCGCACCGGCCGCGACATCGTGCTCACGCAGAAGGACGTGCGCAACGTACAGCTCGGTAAATCGGCACTGCGCGCGGGCATCGAGATCTTGCTCGCCGAGTGCGGCGTGCAGCGCCTCGACCGCATCCTGCTCGCGGGCACGTTCGGCAACCATCTCGAGCCCGACGACATCCTGCGCATCGGACTCGTGCCACCCATCCCGGTCGAGCGGGTGCGGTCGATCGGCAATGCGGCGGGCGACGGCGCGCGCATGGCGCTGTTCAACCGCAGCCATCGCCGCCGCGTCGCGACGCTCGCGCGCCGGCTGCGCGTATTGGAGCTCTCGGGCCGCGCGGACTTCCAGGAGCTGTTCGTGACCCATACCGCGCTCGCGCCCGAGCCGGACGTGGCGCTGGCGGCCTGAGGACGAGCGGCGATGCTCGCAGTGCGACGCTACGCGGTCCGGCACCCGAGGGTGTTCGCAGGCATCTACCGCGCGCTCGAGGCGACGCTGCGCGCCGCGGGACCGCTCGCGCGCGCGTTCGGGCGCGAGCGGCTCGAGAGACCGTTCGCCGGCGTGGAACGCACGGTAAAAGAGTTCCTGTTCGACTGCCGGATGTGCGGCGGATGCGCGCTCGCGGCCACCGGCATGTCGTGCCCAATGAACTGCCCGAAGCAGCTGCGCAACGGGCCGTGCGGCGGCGTCCGGCCCGACGGCGCGTGCGAGGTGCACCCCGACATGCCGTGCGTCTGGATCGAGGCGTGGCACGGCGGGCAGCGCATGGCGGCCGGCGCCCTGCCGCACACGATCAACGCGCCGGTCGAGCACGACCGCGCGGGCACCTCGACCTGGCTGCAGATCGCCGCGGGCACGCACCGGCCGGTCGAACTCGCGCCGACCGCGCCGGCGCGCCCGGCGGGGAGCCGGCTCGAGCAGGCGTTCGCGCGCGGCGACTTCGTCGTCACGGCGGAGTTCTCACCGCCCGATTCGGCCGACCCGGCCGACGTGCACGCGCGGCTCGCGCCGTTCCGCGGCTACGTCGACGCGCTCAACGTGACCGACGCCTCGGGCGCCAACTGCCACATGTCGAGCCTCGGCGTGTCGGCGCTGCTCGTGCAGGCCGGCTGCGAGCCGGTCATGCAGATCTCCTGCCGCGACCGCAATCGCATCGCGATCCAGGGCGACATTCTCGGCGCGGCCGCGCTAGGCGTGCGCAACCTCCTGTGCCTGTCCGGCGATCACGTCGGCAACGGCGACCATCCCGGCGCGAAGCACGTCGGCGACCTCGACGCGGTCACGCTGCTCGCGACGGCGCGCATCATGCGCGACGAGGGCCGGTTTCTTTCGGGGCGCAAGCTCTCGACGCCGCCGCGGCTCCTCCTCGGCACCGCCGACAACCCGTCCGCGCCGCTGCCCGAGTCGCGCGTTGCGCGCCTCGCCAAGAAGATCGAAGCCGGCGCGCAGTTCGTGCAGACGCAGTACTGCTTCGACGTCGAGCGGCTGGAGCGCTATATGGCGATGGTGCGGGATGCGGGCCTGCACGAGCGCGTGCGCATCCTCGTGGGCATCGGTCCGATCGCGTCGGCGAAGACGGCGCGCTGGCTGCGCGCGCGAGTGCCGGGCGTGCACATTCCCGACGCGATCGTCGAGCGGCTCGAGCGCGCCGCCGACTCGCGTGCCGAAGGCAAGCGCATCTGCATCGAGCTGCTCCAGCGCATCCGCGAGATCATCGGCGTCGCGGGGGTGCACGTGATGGCACCGAAGCAGGACCATCTCGTGCCCGAGATCGTCGCGGAATCGGGCGTGCTCGGCGGTCGCGAGCCGTTGTTCGGCAGATGCATCGAGGCCCTCGCATGACCCGCGGGCCACTCGTGGTGCTGGCCTGCGGTGTGCTCGAAGACCTGCTCGGCAAGCGCCTGCCGCGCGACATGCCGACGACGTGGATGGACGTCACCCTGCACAACTCGCCGAAGAAGCTCGCGGTCGCGCTGCAGGAGCGGCTCGACGCGCTGCCGGAGCCGAGCACCGTGCTGCTCGGCTACGGCCTGTGCGGCAACGGGCTGGTGGGCGTGAAATCGGGCCCGCACACGCTCATCGTCCCGCGCACGCACGACTGCGTGGCGATCTTCCTCGGCTCGCACCAGCGCTACGTGCAGCGCTTCTTCGCCAGCCCGAACACCTACTACCTCACCAAGGGCTGGATCGACGCCAAGGACGAGCCGCTCACCGACTATCACGACTACATCCGGGATTACGACGAGGAGACCGCCGACTACCTCGTCGAGATGAAGTACCGCCACTACCGCAAGCTCTGCATGGTCGGCTTCTCGCAGGAGGAGCTCGACGCCTGCCGGCCGCGCGTGATGGAGGTCGCGAAGTTCCTCGGCAAACGGTTCGGCGTCGTCTACGAAGAAACCCTCGGCTCGGCCGAGCTGATCGAGGGCCTGCTCGCGATGCCCGAGCACCTGGGCGAGACCAACGAGGAGTTCGTCGTTATCCCGCCCGGCGGGGAGATCGTGATGGACCTTTTCATGCGCGGCGGCGAGCCCGCCCCGCAGCCGGTCGGCCGTGCCGAAAAAGGCGGCTGAAACACACTACACTTCCACCACCCGCCAGGAGAAACGAGATGACCCCCGAGAGCATCCTGAAGATCCCGCCGCGCGTGCTGACGCAGGCGCAGCGCGAGCACTACTTCCGCGAGGGCTACGTCCTGCTCGAAAAGATCATCGGCGACGAGTGGATCCGCAAGCTGCGCGCCGCGACCGAGGAACTCGTCGAGCGCTCGCGCAAGGTCACCAAGTCGGACACGATCTTCGATCTGGAGCCCACGCACCGGCCGGATGCGCCGCGCCTGCGCCGCGTCTCGAACCCGGTCGAGCACCACCCGGTGTTCTGGGAGTACTGCACCAAGTCGCCGCTCGGCGACATCGTCGCCGATCTCGTCGGGCCCGACGTCAAGTTCCACCACTCGAAGCTCAACTACAAGTGGGCGCAAGGCGGCGAAGAGGTCAAGTGGCACTACGACATCAGCTTCTGGCCGCACACCAACTATTCGCCGCTGACGGTCGGCACGTACCTCTACGACTGCGGCATGGACAACGGTCCGCTCGGCGTGATGCCGCGCAGCCACGAACTGGAGCCGATGCTGAGCCAGTTCGACCACCAGGGCCGATGGACGGGGTGCCTGCGCGAGGAGGACGTCGCGAAGCTCGACCAGTCCAAGGCCGTCTATCTGACCGGACCTGCCGGGTCGCTCACCCTCCACAACTGCCGCACGCTGCACGCGTCGCCGAAGAACCTCTCGGACACCGGGCGGCCGCTGCTGCTCTTCACGCTGACCTCGGCCGACGCGTTCCCCTACACGGTGAACCCGATCAAGCCGAAGCACGACCAGACGATCATCCGCGGCCAGCGCGCCGCGTGGGCGCAACACGACCCGCGGCCGTGCCTCATCCCGCCGGACTGGTCGGGCGGCTACACGTCGATCTTCTCGCTCCAGCAGGAGGAGGACGAGAAGGCGGCGGTCGGGGCGATGTAGCCAGCGCACGGGGTCGCCAGAAACGGCGGCCCGGTTTTGAGCATCCTGCACGCTGCGCGAGCCATCGTGCTGCGCTAGACTGGGCAGCATGAGCGAAATCATCTTCGTTGTAGAAGACGCCCCCGAAGGCGGCTACGTCGCGCGCGCGGTCGGCGAGTCGATCTTCACCGAAGCGGATGATCAGCAGACCCTTCAAGCGCGTGTTCGCGAGGCGGTTCTCGCCCACTTCGACGAAGGCCAGGCACCGAAGCTCATTCGACTCCACTTCGTCCGCGACGAGGTCATCTCGGTATGAAATTGCCCCGGGACGTGTCCGGGGCAGCGCTGATCAGGGCACTCGGAAAGCTTGGTTACCGGGTGACTCGGCAGGCGGGCAGCCATGTGCGCTTGACCACCG
>Ga0315278_10000864_pt1 | contig 26270 bp, 29 predicted proteins | sample YL17G06_0_MG_FD_203880 | JGI IMG/M metagenome (GOLD analysis project Ga0315278, IMG submission 203880) | Sediment microbial communities from Yellowstone Lake, YNP, Wyoming, USA - YL17G06_0 | ecosystem: Environmental > Aquatic > Freshwater > Lake > Sediment | place: USA: Wyoming | collected... | reverse complement strand
CTTCCGGTCGACAAGCGCGGCGAGTCGCGGCTCAGTATAAAATGGCATCGAAAGCGGTGCGGGGCGAAAGTTTTGAAACTTTTTTGGGTCGGCAGCTCGAAGTGTATGCATGGCCAGGCGTAAGGCCGGAAGCTCGCCGAGTGTAGCCTCCGTTGCCCTCGCCATCTTTAACAACTTGGCCGCGTTGAGCAGGTGGTGCCGGACGGAAAGCCAATGGATGAGGACAGGTAAAAAGCGCCCGAGCCTGAGCTCGCGAGCGCTGACGATGAAGGCAACGAGTACCACCGCTGCTTCAACATCGAGCGGCTCCTTATCCTGGGTCGAAAGCGACGAAAAGCCCAGCGTCCAGGCGGCCCGATCGAAGAGGGAGATGAGCTCCTCGCGGGTCTTTGTGTCTAGTGTTTTCAGGGCTTTACGAAATCTCATGACAGCCTCATTGTTGACACCAATGATACTATCGGCATGTTACACGAAAACTTTAGCGGCGGCGAGTCAGTCGTCGAGTCGCGCAAGCCATGATACGCCAATTCGACCATGATGTTGTGGACATAGAGGCGAATTCTATAGCAGGGTTGGAGACACAGTAATCATCCGAAATTTAGAAGTTTGTCGGACCCCACCAAGAGATCTTGCTCACTGCTCGGCCGCAGAGCAAGTGGTTTATCAGCTCCATGATTGTGCCGTTTACTCCGAAGCGAAATCATTTAGACTAGCTTTTAAACGCCCGGCGTCCCGCAGCTTAGCTTAGCCCCGTCAGAAAGGCTCGTTCCATGACCCAGCTGTTCTTTCTCTCCGGTTTGCCTAGGACCGGCTCAACGCTGCTAGCGTCGATTCTGAATCAGCATCCCCAGATCCACGCTTCGGGGACTAGCCCCCTAGCGGATTTGTTGTGCGAAACCGATCGCGCCCTAAACTCCTTGCGGCAGCAATACGTCCTCGACCGTGCGGATCAGGAATTTAATCTGTACCACGGCATCTTGAAGAGCTTTTATGCCCATATCGACCGGCCCATCGTGTTTGATAAACATCGTGGCTGGCCGCGTAACGCGCCGGTTCTTAGCCGCTTCTTCCAAGACCCAAAGATCATCTGCACGGTCCGGCCGATCGCCGAGATCATCGCGTCTTATATTACGGTGATCCTGAAGCACCCGAACGAACCGAACTTTGTCGATGCGCTCCTGCATGAGCGGCAACTACCTTTGACGATCGAAAACCGAGCGAAGCTGCTGTGGGACGAGTATGTGCAGGATCCCTACCAAAGCATGCTGGCTGGCCTGCGCTCGTCGCCGCGGCAGATGCTGTGCATCACGTATGCCGACCTGGTGACAAAGCCGCTCGAGGTGCTGGAGCGAATCTTTGATTTTACCGGGATCGACAGCTATGATGACTTCAACTTCGGCCAGCTGCGCAATCTGACGCCGGAGAAGGATCTTGAGGGCTGGGGAATGACAGGCTTGCACGATATTCGGCCAGAGTTGAAGGCGACGAGTCGAGCGCCGGTCGAGCTACTAGGGGCGACTTTGGTCGAGCATTTTCGGCAGTTTGATTTGCCGTTCTGAAAGGTGGGTTAGCGCCATGAGCCCTAAGGTAGAGTCAGCTCAACCGGGTCCAGGCCCTAGGCGGCAGGCCTTGACGCTATGGTTCACTGGCCTTTCTGGAGCGGGTAAGAGCACTGTCGCTTACGCGCTAGAAGGGCGTTTTCGCGATGCTGGTATCAGTGCGCTGGTACTCGACGGCGACGCCGTGCGCGCTGGTTTATGTCGCGACCTGGGGTTTACGCCAGAAGACCGAGCGGAGAACGCCAGGCGCGTTGCGGAGGTCGCGAGACTGCTCAACGAAGCGGGCGTGGTCGCGATCTGTGCGTTGATCTCGCCGTTTGCCGTCGATCGCAAGCGGGCGCGCGAGATCATCGGGGCGCAGCACTTTATCGAGATCTTCGTCGATACCCCGCTGGCGGTTTGCGCCGAGCGCGATACTAAGGGCCTCTACGCTATGGCTAGGAAAGGCGCGCTGGGATCGTTGACGGGTGTTCACCAGGCCTATGAGCCGCCTGCGGCCCCAGACCTGCGTGTGACGACCGTCGATCAGACAGTGGCACAGTCCGCCGATCGGGTGTTTGCCGCCGTGCAGCCCAGGTTGGCGCCAAATCTGGGCTTTGCCGCGACCGATTGAGCATGCTACCGTGGGCTCACAAATTCCCATTTAGCATCAGGTGAGTCCGATGCGTCTCGACGTTTTTTTTCGCAGCTGCTCCCGCGTGGCTTCTTTTCATGGGACGCCGCGCCCGGCGGGTATGACGAAGGCAGAGCTTGCCGTACGCTGTTTGGCGACCGTGGTCGATTCCTTAGGCCAGGCTCTAGCGGTGGGCTTACTGACGGAAGCGACGTTAACGCTCATCGACGATCATTCCGATCCCGAATGCGTCGCGGCGCTCACCTCGATTCTGACGCACAGTCCCTTTCCGGCGCGGTTGATCGCTATGACCGAGACCGGCAATGGTCCGTCCCTAGGCATTGCTTATCGTGAGGCACGGCAGCATGCACCGGAGTTGATCTACTTCGTGGAGGATGACTACCTGCATGCGCCCGAGGCGATCCACGAGATGGTCGGCGCTTATGTCCAAGGGACGCAGCTCTATGGCCGCGACGTGGCGGTGTTTCCCTGTGACTATCCCGATCTATACCGCCATCCTCAGGTCTCGCCGGTGATGCTGTCGCCGCAGCGCTACTGGCGGGTCGTCACCTCGAGTACCGGGACCTTTATGATCACCAGGGCGGTCCTTGAGTCGCATTGGGATTGCTACCAGCGCCTCACCCTTTATGGCATCGACCCCACGGTGAATGAAGGCAACTCGATCAATTTGGTTTATCAAGAGCATCCCTGCTTATCACCGATGCCGTCGCTGGCGGTGCATATGCACGAGGGGATGTATTCGCCCTTTGTCCCCTGGCGGGCCTGGTGGGAGCGGGCGGCGCCGATCGTTGCGGGCTGGAGTCAGCCGCGCATGGTGCCTGAGTCCGGCGCCGCCGAGAGTCCTGTGGGGATGGGCTGATGCAGCAGCCTACAGTGGCGATCGGCGCGGTGATGCAGCTCATCAATATGGCCGATCTAGACAACGCTGCGGATCTCATCGAGCGCGGTCGCAGCCGCGACGGGGACCAGCTGCACTGGCGGCGCTGCGCTATGGAAGTGCTAGCCAGACAAGGACGGAGCAAGGAAGCCTTGGCCCTTGCAGAATCCTTGGTGCACGGCGGGATGGACGACGATGCCTTGTGGCATACCATTGCCCGTCTGCACATCGGCCTCGGCCACTTTCAACTCGGACTAAAAATCCTCGATGCGCTGCGTCCGGCGGCCCTGTTTGGCGATCCCCCGATTCAAACGACGGCTCCGCTATGGGACGGCCAGTCACCTGCTGGCAAAACGATCGGACTAGCCACCGAGGGTGGTGTCGGCGACGTCGTTTGCTTTGCACGCTTTGCCGCCGATCTGGCGGCGCGTGGGGCACAGGTGGTGCTTGCGACGTATCCTGAGATGTTTCCACTCCTGCGTAGCATCCGTGGCGCGTCCTTTCTGATCGACCGTAGCGGCGCCGACCGGGTGCTGCTCGATGCCTGGTTGCCTGCCCTGAGTGCGCCGCATCTGTTGGGGCTTGAGCCCTCACAATTGGCTGGAGCGTCTTACCTCTCGGTCGATGCGAGGACGCAGGCGAAATGGCGCTCCTTGGTCGACGGTCCAGGACTGCGCGTCGGACTATGTTGGCAAGGGCGCAAGGACTTCTGTGAAGATCATCTGCGCAGCCTCCCGGCTCAACTCCTGGCGCCGCTCCTCGACAAGATCGACGGTGTGTCTTGGTACAAGGTCCAGTTGTGGGAAGGAGACAACCGTCTCGTGCATCCGCGGCTGCGCGACCTGACCCAGCACATCGGCTCGGTCGGCGATTTAGCTGGCCACATCGACAGCCTCGATCTGCTGATCTCGGTCGATTCTGGTCCAGCGCATGTGGCGGGTGCCCTAGGCGTACCGGTGTGTTTACTCAATCGCTTCTTTGGCTGGATCACCTTCAGCATGCCGCCTATGGACGGCGATGCTTATGGCCATCGCTCGCCCTGGTATGACAGTATGAAGGTCATGACCCAGACGTATTTTGGCCAGTGGCAAGAGCCGCTCTTGCAACTGGAGGCACAGCTGCACCATTTGACTGCAGGAGGCCGGTTTTGGCCTCTAGAATCAGGAGCCGCCGATGTTTCGTGATGCCGCTTCAGCTACCAATATCGCGCCGGCTTTGGCGGCTGCACCACGCTTGCAGTTACCCGACGTGACGCTGGTCGCGATCGATGGACGGCCGCAGCGCTTTGTTATCGACATGGCGCAAAAGGCTTTGTGCTATTCGATGTTGGGGATCGATTTTGGCGCTGTGCACCTGGTGACGCCGCAGCGGCCGGTGCATCTTGATCCACGTGTCGAGCACCGCGTTGGACCCATTCTCGATGGACTGGGGCCGTATTCGCGCTTTATCTTTTCGCAGCTGCATCGCTTCGTCAAAACATCTCATTGTTTACTTGTGCAAGCCGATGGCTTTGTCGTCAACCCGGCGGCCTGGCGCAGTGACTTTCTCGACTATGATTATATCGGCGCGCCGTGGCCAAAGACGACGGCGATCCGGGGTGGTGCCGATTACACCATCCATGATCTGTCGAACCAGGCGCGGGTTGGCAATGGCGGCTTTAGCCTGCGCAGTCATCGCCTCCTAGCGGCGTGTGCCGACGTCGACTACGCGCCGTTTGGCTCGCTGCCCGAGGATTTTGTCATCTGCCGCGTTATGCGCGAGTATTGGCTGGAGCGTGGTATACGCTTTGCGCCTTTGGAGCTAGCGGCGGGATTTGCCTGTGAGCTGCCCATCGATGAAGTGCCGCTCAACCTCGGCCAGAGCTTTGGCTTCCACGGGCGGCATTTTGAACCGGAACAATTACTCATGTCCTTTTAGAGGAGTCGCCATGCAGCAGCCCAGAGCCGGTTATCCGGGAGCAGCCCAGGCTCCCGTTCCGCAGCAGCTTCAGGAAACCTTGGAATGGTTGATCCAACGCGAGGAGTATTCGGCAGCCCAGGCTTTGCTGCGGGCGATTGGTCGGGTGCTGCCAGTCGATGATGCGGCGGCCTCGGACTTTCTCGCCTCTGGCTACTGCCGCAGCAAGGATTATCTGACTGCGGTGACCCAGGCCATGCATACTCTGGCCTTGTTGCCCGACTCGATCGAGGCGACCTTTAATGCTGCGAAATGCCAAAATTCTGCGGGTAACCCGGCTGCCGCCGAGAAGTTGATGGCGCGCGTCGTGGCGGCCAGGCCAAGTTGGATCGATCCGAAGATCGACCTAGCCGTGTACATCGGGGCGCAGGGCCATTTTGATGAAGCTTGGGCGATGCTTGAGTCGATTCTAGAGGTGGTGCCAGAAAGCGATCTGAATTCGGCCGTGGTGCGCTTTAATCTCGGTTGGCACTACATTCGGCGCGGTGAATTTAAGCGCGGGATGGGCTACCTCGGTATCGGTCGGAGTCTGCGCATCTGGGGTGCTGCTGCGTCCAATTATCCACGGCCCAAGCTGGAGCGTGGCACCGATGTCCAAGGCAAAACCGTCCTACTGTGCGGCGAGGGTGGAGCCGGCGATGAGATCATCAACGTGCGCTTTGCCCAAGTGATCCAGGCGCGCGGTGGACGCGCGCAATGGCTGCCAAGCCAAAGCCTGGCGGCGATCTTGGGTCGCGCGCAAAGCGTCGAACGGGTCGTGACTCGCGATGTCGCCATGCTGGGAGCCTATGATTACTGGGCGCCGGCCATGGATCTGCCGCACCTGCTCGAACTAGACCTGCATGAACTGCCGCATGATCCCTACCTGCGGGCCGCACCAGACTATCTCGACAAATGGCGTCGCCGCTTGCCCGCCAAGCCGGGACGTCTGAAGGTCGGCCTTCGGTGGCAAGGCAATGCGCTCTATGATCAGGATCTGCGGCGCTCTATTCCCTTTAGCCTGATGGAACAGCTCACCGCGGTGGCCGGGATCGATTTCTATTCGCTGCAGCGAGATGAGGGCAGCGAACAGTTCAGGCCTGAGTCTGGAGTCATTGATCTCGGTCCGGAGTTAGAGACCTGGGACGATACGGCAGCAGCGATCATGCACCTCGACCTAGTGATTTCGTCCTGTACCTCCGTGCCCCATCTGGCGGGCGCCTTAGGTAAGCCGGTGTGGATCATCAGTCCGCTGAGCCCGTACTATATTTGGGCGACTCCGGGCGCCACGTCGCCTTGGTACCCGTCGGTGCGACTGTTTCGTCAGACGCAGTTTGACGACTGGCAGACGCCGATGACTCAGGTCAAAGCACAGCTCGAAGCCTTTGCCGCCGAGCATCTAAGACATCCAGCGCAGCATCAAGATGCGACGGTCTTGCACGGTCAAGCGCCGCGGCAGGGGCAGCGTCCGGCCCAGTCAGCAGCAGATTTAAGCTTATAGGAGCATGTCATGGATCACCTGCAGCCGCTCACCGAGTATCTCTATCAACTGGTGGACTATCCTGGGGATGTCAACGAACATCTGTTTACACTCCTCGACTACGCCAAGCGCTGTGAGTCCACCTGCGAACTCGGCGTGCGCGACGGGATCTCGACGGCGGCACTTGCCTTGGGCTTGGCCAAAAACGGCAAGGCGCAGCGCCGACTCCTGTGTGTCGACATCGCCGACTGCTCGGGAGTGAAGTCCTTGGCTCTGGCGCGCTCGTCGGGTATACCCGCCGAGTTTGTCCAGGCCAATTCGGCGACCATCGATTTGCCTGAGGTCGACCTGCTGTTTATCGACTCGTGGCACTGCTACGGTCATCTTCGCCGCGAGCTGGCCAAGCACCACAACCAGGTGCGCAAATGGATCATCATGCATGACACCAACGTCTATGGTCGCTTTGGCGAAGCAGTACGCTGGCAAAGCGATTTGATCAAGGTGGCTGAAGACAGCGGCTATAGTATCGACGACGTCTATAAGGGGCTGAATTTTGCCGTCGCTGAGTTCTTGGCCGCGAGGCCGGAGTGGACGATCGAAGCGGTCCATGAGCACAATCATGGCCTCACCATCTTAAAGCGCCAGGATGCCACTCACTAACGAGGTTCTCGATGCATGTAGCGGTCGTCTTTCACCTGCTCCCCCCGGCTCCCCGCGCAACGGTCCGGACACGCGCCCTAGGCGCTCACGGCGGCGAGATCAATAGTCGCTGTTTAGCTGCGCTGATGGGCTCGCTGCAGCAAGCCTTTGCCTCCGGAACGCTGAGCGTGGCCTCGTTGACGGTGGTGATGGGACAGGGGTCGAGCGTCATGCCGGTCCTTGCCGGTGGCTTTGACGAAGAATTCAACGCGGTCCGACGTCTCCTAAGCCGTGCGACCTACCCGACGCGCTTGGTGCCGACGATGGTGGCGGAGCTGGAGGGAGGGGTTTGCGGCATTGCCAAGGGCCAACAAGCCGATCTCCTGTATATGGTGGAAAGCTCGACCTTGCATGGTCCTGACAGTGTGACGGCGTTGGTGTCGGCGTATCAAAGGTGTTCTAGCCTGGTTGCTGGTGACTTGATCCTGACGCCGCTGGCGGCCAGAGAGGGCGATGGGGGCGGGGAGTTGAGTGCGGACGACGGGGCTGGCTTGCAGTGGCGAACCCTGCAGCGTAGCAGTCGGACGTTGATGCTGACGCCAGCGGTGTTGGAGCGGTTTTGGGAGGTGTTTGATTTCGACTCGCGGCGCTGGCGCGCTGGGCGTCAAGCCGTGGGCAATGACTTGGATGCCATGCACCGGCTGATGCCGTGCTTGGCGCCAACGCCAGCGCTGGCGCTGGCCCTCTACGGCGATGAGCCGGTGCCGGCCGATATTCCAGCAGCAGCTTGGTGGCAACTTAGCCAGGAAGCGCCGCAGGAAGCGCCGCGTCGCGTTGGGGGTACGGTGCAGCGCGAGGCGGAATCGTCGTTGTAACACTGGATGTTAGACTCCTTCGTAAAGGATCAGTCTCTTGGAATGTCTAGTCGTGCTCCAAACCCATGCGCTCGGCGACTCACAGCACTACCTTAAGAAGCAGCGCTACTGTGAGGCCGCTAAGCCTGAGGTCATGCGTCGCTGTGTCGCCTCGCTGGTGCATTCCATAAACGTCGCTTTAGATGTGATGGATGACCTGACCATTAAGCTAATGGTGTTCGACGATCACTCCGACGAGGCCTCGCTGGCAAACCTCCGTGCGGTGTTGCGTCAAGCGGAGTGTCCCCATGAACTCGTCTCTCTGGAGACTCGCGGCATCATGCCCTCGATTCTCGCATGCTACCGTCATGGACTAGAGGCCGGCCGAGACTGGGTTTATTTCGTCCAGGATGATTATCTCTATGAGCCCGAGGCGATCGCCATAATGCTGCGTCAAAGTCTAGAATTCTCCACCAACCTCGGCGAGTACGTCTCGATCTATCCGTTTAATGACCCGTATCGCTACCTGCCGGTCAACGTCGGCGAAAATGTGCACATCGTGCGCGGCGGCGACCGCCACTGGCGCACGAACTACCACACCGCGTCTTGTTTTATGACGCATCACGAAGTCATCCGCACGCATTGGGACCTGTTCGAACGCTTTGGCAGCAGTGAGGTATCGCCGACTATGGAGGATGATTCGATCAACCAGTTGTTTATTCGGCGCGGTCTTCACCTGTTTACACCGATTCCCTCGCTGGCCCTGCACTTGCAATACGATACGGAGCAGGATCCGTTTATCGACTGGCGTACCTGGTGGGACCGGCATGCAGAGGTTGCGAAGACCTAGGATTTTGACTGAGCTAAACATAGCGTTTCCAGCGAATACTCACGGAGTGACTCCAGATGCAACTTCACGTCCTGTTCTGCTTAGACTTTGGCGGCGACGATCGGTCAAACCGCAACGCGGCTTTTAATGGGCAGCTAGAACGTCCTGATGCGTCCGTCCAATTGCGTTGCCTCGGTGCTTTGATCATGTCGCTAGTCAAAGCTCTAGGTTCTGGAGTGGTGGCGGATGTTCATTTGGAGGTCATCAGGTCACCTCTGGACCAAGTGGATACCGATGCCTTAGGCGCGCTGCTGCGTCGTTGCCCTTTTGCCGCAAACGAAGTCAGTGCTGCTGCGGACGTCGAGGTCGATGTGGTTGAATTGGCTGGTAGCCGCAGTTTTGACTTCATCTACTTGGTCGCCAGTGATTGCCTGCACGCACCGGATAGTATCGAAGAGATGATCTTTGAGTATCGTCATATGACCAGCATCAACAACGAAGATCTGATCGTCACGCCCTACGATCATTTGTTGATCTATAAAGATCAGGTGACGTCCTTGATCCTTGCTGGTCAGCGGCGCTATTGGCGGACGAGTCCAGTGCATACACGGACCGTCTTGATGAGCCAGCGGGCCTTTGCCGGGTGCCAGGACGCATTGAGGCGTATGAGATCCAGTGGAGAAGGTTTGCCGCTGACCTGTCTGTCGCCGATGCCTGCGCTGGCCGCTGCGCTGACTGCTCCTTATCCGCCGCCCTTTGCTCCGTGGCAGAGTTGGCTGCGGACGGGTCTATCTACCTAGGATGGGTAGTTAGAATCAATCGAATGGTTTAAGTACCTGGTATGTGTATTTAGACGGAAGATATCCGACTAAATACCTCTGGTGAGTATTTAGACGACTTGATTACGGCCACGGATTCATGATGTTCATTAGTTACGCCTCCCTGCTTAGGGGCCTAAAAGGTCAGATCGTGGATTCTCTAGATTTTAAGGACAGCAACTTTCGCAAGCGAGGCCGAAAGCGCGGGCCCGTCACCGGCGGTTCGGATCTTGGCGATTTACTTGAGACCCGGAGCTGGCCAAGTGTCGAAAAAAGGGGGAGACTTCTAGCCCTAGATGCCGCCTCCCGACCCGGTTGCTTTTACCAAAACTTCATCAAATATTCGCCGGGCCTTTCTACGATTCTATCCTGAGTCCTCTAGGTTGCTCGCAGAATCATCATGCCGTCACATGCCGATATTCCGTTGCAACCCAAGCGAGATCATCATGCCGACATCGAGACTATGGCTGCTTACCGCCTTGCTTGCCGCTTGCGGTACTAAGCCGACAAGCAGCAAGCTGCAGCACGATTTGGGCCGCCCCATCAACAGCCCTTCAGCCTTTCAATGGGTGGACGTTCCCGACGACCTATACCCAGCCCTCGTCGGCGTGCGCGACGACCGGCCAAAGGCCCCACTAAATCGCGGCAACCTCCTGGCCGCAGATCACCCGGTCACTCAGCGCATGCAATTCTGGCTCGACCAGGTCGATGCCTCCTTGCGCCAAGCCCACGGCAGCGACCTGGCGCAGGTGCCGCGGCCTAGGGCCAAAGTGTTTCTCAGCAACGGCGTCAACGCATTCGTCAGCACCGTCCCGGTTTGTTTGGAGCTCAAGGCCATCATCCTGCGTGCTGAAGGCTCCGCCGGCGGCGATGAGAGCTCTGGCCCATCGACTGATGTTGAGGCATGGGCCTTTTCCCGTCACTCTGGCGAATTTGCGGTGATGAAGGTCGGGGAGCATGGCGCCGCGAGCGGTGGCTTCAACTGTGTCAAGTCAGGTCTGAGCCTCGCGCAGCAAGTGGATGATCTCAGGTGGAATCTACGCGATCTACCCGACTGCAAAGTCACCGTCAATGGCGACCTTGCAACGCTGTCGGCAGGCTGCCCGCGCATGCCTGGACGAGCACCGCTATCAACGCGACCAAGGCGCCTGGTGATGTCGGCGGTGTCGAACCAAGTCACCATCTTCTCGGCCACACTGGAGCTGATGTCCGAGCACGAGATGGCCGCGGTCTTAGCGCACGAGCTTGGTCATTATTATATGGCCCACGGCGTGACCCCAGCGGCGCAATACGGCATCTTCTACCACATCGACGCCGTCAATCCCGACCACAAGCCGGTGTCTGATCCGGTCTCCGCTGAGCTAGGCAAGCGCCTGATGGCGGCCATCCACAGGATGGTCTATTTCACGGTATTCCAGCCGATGCCGCAGCAACGACTGCACTCGTCCTTATACCTGCCGCTGCGCGCCATGGCGCCGCTGCTGAGCACCATGGCGGCCAGCGTCGGTACCGACCACTGCCAGCTCCTCAACCACTTCTTTGCGCAAGAACCCGCAGCACAGCTGCTCACCGGCTTTCCTTACCGACCGATGACCCAGCAGGCCGAACGGGAAGCCTACCAGCGCTTTGAATCCCTAGCCCTGGGTTGCGCTAGCAGCATCCAGCTAAGTCCTGACGACGACCGCGTCGTCACCGCGCTGACGCGAGAACTCGGCAGAGAGGACCATCGCCTGATCCAAGCTATCCAGCCAATGCCCAGCGCCACCTCACTCACGAGACTCCTGCTGACCCTCTCGGAGCTGGCGATACCGCAAGCAGCGGCAAAGCAGGCGACGATGATGAACGCACTCTATAGCGAAGCGATCCAGCAAAACCTTGGTTGGTTTACAGCGGAGCAGGAAGCCGACGAGCTCTCCGCAGAGTGGCTCGACTCGCTAGGCATCAACCCAACGGCCTTGGTTGAATCCCTGCTCAAGATCATCAAGGCCACGGAGACCACCGGCACCGAGCCAGCCACGGGCACCATTCGCGCTGCAGCCTGCGAGGCCCTCTACCGTCATGGGTGGCACCACGACGATGGCTCTGCAGCCATGGTTCCGGTGGCCCTGTGGAATGACATCCATCACTCAGGGTGCTTTCGCGCCTTCAATGCGGACCGGGAGATCCGGGCTCATCACTTGGACAAGCATCAAAGCACCCAGGCGCCAAGCAGCGGCAGCAAAGGCTGGGAAGAGCTCGTGACCGAGCTCAAACGGCTGCGGCAACCCTGAGGCGCCGCGCAGGACGACCAGCTCCTAGCCGAGGTTGAGGCTAGGAGCTGGCGGGATTGCCGTTATTGGAACACGCACTCAGACGTCGAGTAGTCCCAGGCGCACTGCAGCTGGGCATTGCAGAATTCTGGGCCAGCGCTAAAGGATGGGCAGAAGATGTCGTTGGCGAAAGCAGGAGCCGAGCTTAAGGCAACGACAGCAAAGATCGATCCGATGATTTTTTTCATAATTGTAAACCTTTTTAACAGAAGTGTTGTTAACAAGATCTTTCTAACAGGCTATTTGCAATACAGACAACTTGTTTATAGTGAGGTGTAACTTCATCTTTCTAGAACTATGCACCAGTACTTTTAATTTTCACAAAAAAAGGACAGGAACCGCCCCGTAGTGCCGTTCCCGTCGAGGGCTCTGAGAGCGCTAGCTAGTCCCGCTTCAAGGCGTGCAGGCCACCGTGCTCGTGCTGACCAGATGGTTGGCTGCACAAGCCGTAGCTTCTTCGCGGCTTTCGCAATGCCGACGTCTTGCGCAATCGTCTTGAAGTGCAGCAGGTGATGGTCATTCACCCAAGGTCTCTGTCCCATACTTGCTCCACTTTGCTTAAAGCAAAGTCGATGATACTTATTATCCATTTTAGCAAACCAGTCGTTTTGGCGATACTAAGTCCATCAAGCGGGTGTTCCCGCCTTAAAGGGGAGAGCCTTCGATGGATTCGAACAACGTCCAAGAGATCATCCGCCGCTATCGCAAGCCGGTCATCGTCGCCTTGGGGGTGATGGGTGCTGTGTTGATGCTCGGTGTCGTGGGCACAGGCTACGCCGTGTACAAGACCGCTTCCTTCGCCACCGACAAGCTCAAGTCCCTGGAGCCTGGAGTCTCCGAGCTGCCTGCTCAAGCCTCAGGGTTCGTAGAAGACGTCGTCCTCAACGTGGCGAGTGGCTGGTTACAGCAAGGAGCCGCAAGCGGGGAGGTCGCCAAGTTGAAGAACGGGCTCTCCTGCTTCGATGCGCTTGGGGGACCTAGCCCAACGGAGATCGTCGGCTACGTCCAGCGGACGGTCACTGACGCAGCGTTGACGACGCAGCTTCAGGATCTCAATAAGAGCCTGAGCGGGAGCACGACGACCGCCAACGGTCCCGCTGCCTGTGCAAGTTGGCTTCTAAACGGCTAACCAGAGAAAAATGGAGGGAGTGCCGCTATGGCTATTGGTAAACGAATACTTCTGTTCCTACTGACCAACGTCTTGATCGTAGTCAGCATCTCGGTGGTGCTCAACCTGCTCGGCGTCCAACCCTATCTAACGGCCAAGGGCATCGACTACCAGTCGCTTGCTGCCTTCTGCTTGGTCTGGGGCTTCGGCGGAGCGTTCATCTCGCTTGCCGTCTCTAGGGTCATGGCGAAATGGATGATGAAAGTAAAGGTCATCGACCCCTCGTCCGTAGTCGCCGAGGAACGTTGGCTTCTGGACGCCGTAAGCAGGTTCTCCAGCCACGCCGGTCTGCCGAAAGTCCCCGAGGTCGGCGTCTACGAGAGCGACGACCCCAACGCCTTCGCAACGGGTCCGACTAAGGCTCGGGCGCTGGTGGCGGTCTCTACGGGTCTACTGCGGCGCATGAACCGCGCCGAAGTTGAAGGTGTCCTCGCCCATGAGATCGCACACGTCGCCAACGGCGACATGGTGACCATGACGTTGATTCAAGGAATCGTAAACGCCTTCGTCATGTTCTTTGCCCGCATCGTCGCGTGGAGTCTCAGCCAGTTCGTCGAGGAGGAACATAGAGGCGTCATCAACTTCGTAGCTGTCTTGGTCTTCGACATCGCCTTCGGACTGCTCGGCATGATGGTCGTCGCAGCGTTCTCCAGGCACCGCGAATACCGCGCGGACGCCGGTGGTGCAAATCTCGTAGGCAAACCGAAAATGGTCGCCGCTTTGAAGTCGCTTCAGAACGCAGTGCAAGTGGAGGAAGACGCACCGCAGTCAATGGCAGCGTTTAAGATTTCCGCGACGAAAAAGCGCGGGTTTATGGCGCTGATCTCGACGCACCCGCCACTCGAAAAGCGGATCAATAAACTTCAGTTTGCCTGAAGCTTTAACCAACCACATACTTAGAGGTGTTAGGACATGCACAACTTACTTCCTGGACTACGCAACTTTAGCGAAAAAGTGTTCCCTACGCAGCAGAAGCACTTTGAAGCTTTGTCTCAAGGTCAGAAGCCGCACACGCTTCTTATCACCTGCTCGGACTCCCGGATTGACCCAAACCTCGTAACACAAACGAAGCCAGGTGAGATTTTCATCGTGCGCAATGCGGGGAACGTCGTCCCGCCTTACGGTGCCTCTCGCGGCGGTGAGGAAGCCGCCATCGAGTTTGCCGTGGACGGACTCGGGGTCACAAACATCGTGGTCTGTGGGCATTCCCAGTGCGGCGCGATGGCGGCAATCGCCAACGACGTGAACTTGGATAAGATGCCGTCGGTCAAGCGCTGGCTCGATCACGCCCAGTCCACGCGGCGAAGAATGGCGGACCTCCCAGGAAAGTGCGACTTGCATGATGTCGTCGAAGACAACGTGCTTGTGCAGGTCGATAACTTGAAGACGCACCCAGCGGTGTCCGCAGCGATCCGAGGAGGGCGTGTGCAGGTGTTTGCCTGGGTCTACAACTTCGAGTCGGGCTCCATTGCAATCTACGACCCCGACGCGAAGCGCTACGTACTTTCCACAGAGGTCAGGGAGGAGACAGTAGAAGATGCAGCCCGATTCGCTCTATGAACGGCCGTTCGGCGGTCTAAGCCGAAACGGCTCTGCGGTTCTAAATATAAAGAAGCACGACGGGACCGCGAACTCTGAGTGCGCCCCCCTGACGAACCAAGCCGAGTCAAAATCGTTTTTGGCGACGGCACTTGCTTGGCAAGGATCTGTTACGCCGCGAGTGCTTCCGCGTGTGGCTGTCGCCGCTCTTTACGCCACGGCGGTGTGTTTCTTGGCAGCGCTTGTGCCAGAGATCGCAATTCCCATAACGCCCTTTGAGTATTCGGGCGCGGTGCTAGCGCTGATCTTGGTCTTGAGGGTCAACGCGGGGCACGACCGCTGGTGGGAAGCACGTAAAATCTGGGGTGGCATCGTCAACCAGAGCAGGAACCTGGCGCTGGTTGTTCACGGCTACACCGAAAACCAAGATGCTTTGGTTGCTCAGCTTCTAAAATGGGTGGCTTCTTGGTCCTACGTCATGCGCGACTCTCTTCGCAAAGAGAGGACGTTAACCGAAGTCGCCACCTTGGTCGGCTTCGATGAAGTCGAGAACATACGTCGTGCTTCACACATGCCGATGTATGTCGGGATGCGCATCACCGCGATGCTTGCCGAGCTACGCCGGTCAGGGCTTGACCCCTTCGCATTTCAAAGAGCCGAGACTGAAAGGTCTCAACTTATTGACGCGATCGGCGCGTGCGAGCGCATCAGGAACACAAGGATGCCATACGTCCTTGCGATCAAGACGCGAAGGTTCATACTTTTCTTTTTGCTCTTGCTTCCGTTGGCGCTCGTCGATCGCATCGGTCTTCTCACGCCGCTCGTCGTAGCGCTGGCGTCATACCCGCTCCTCTCTTTGGACGAAATTGGCGCGGAGTTGCAGAACCCCTTTTCGCCAAGAAACCTAAGCCATCTGCCGTTGACGGAGATATGCAACGTGATCTCGAACAACGTCATCGGGCTTCTCGCGCATTTACGATCTTAGCCCTGCTGCTGCCTTCGCTAGCTAGCTGTTCAATGCGCGTCCGACGTACACTGACCAACGCAAATTCCGCGGCAACAAAAATGCCGTTGGCCCCGACTAGAAGTGCAACTGCCGCGAACCGCCAAACCAAATCTCCGTTCATCTGTGCTATCCTCTAAAGGTCACATCCCCATGCTGTCGGCGCCCGTGGAGTGCCCATGGTCAAACGGGCTTTTAGATCGCGAAATAGTCCGCTTCCAGCACAAACAACCTCCACGTTAACCAATTGGGCTTTGCCAAGGTCTAGCGGAACTTACGGTCGATATAGCCTATAGTCATTATTGATGAATTGATAGAATCTTAGGAAGTGAGGGCCGCTTGGCTTCCGAACCAGCGCAGGTCCGTGAAGAGTGCTTTACTCGTGACCTTGAGGCCATCGCCCTCAAGACAACGGGCGAGAAGGTCACGGTTGCCGAGATCGAAGAGGTACTGCACGGCCGGGGTTTCGCCTCACTCAGCCTGATCCTCTGCATTCCCTTCGTTCAGCCTATTCCCCTGCCGGGACTCTCGATCATCTTCGGCATTGCCCTTATGGCACTCGGGCTTCGTCTCGCATTCGGTTCCGCAGGTGGTCTTCCGCATTTTATAAGGCAAAGGACCGTCGACGCCGGAACTCTGCGTAAGATCATTCACGGCGCGGCGCGAGTGTTTTCGTATGTCGAGCGCTTCTTCAAACCACGCCTAGGGGTCATGCTCAGGCCGCCGCTACTCAACGTTGTTGGCGTCAGCATCGTTGTCAGTGGTCTGGCGCTCAGTCTACCGTTGCCACCTGTCATCCTGTTTTCAAACTCTCTACCGGCCTGGGCCGTCATTCTTCTATGTCTCGGCTATCTGGAACGAGACGGACTTGTGATCGTCGCCGGACATCTTATAACCATCGGTACCTGGTGTTACTTCGCTGTTTGGTGGGAAGCCATCAAACTCGGATTTCAAAGTCTATCGGTGTATCTCCAATGACGGATGCCTTGCGACATCTTCGAACAGAAGCCTTCACAGGCGATTCGCTCTGACCGTATGCAGGGCCATGCTCATCGCTGCGTTTGTCGCGGATGTTTGGGTGGCCTTCGGCGATAGTCAAGAATGGGGATTCCTGGTTACTTGCGCCTTATGATGTGCTTTAAAGCCAACACGGTGACTAGCGCGGCGATGCCTGCGACGACGCCTACGAGGCCACTGAGCAGGACGCCTGCCAGGCCCGCGAGTAATGTGCCAAAGCCAGGAATAGCAGCCGCACTTGCTTCGACGCTTTGGCTCCAGTGGTGCAGCGGCCCGATGCCATGTACCAGGATACCGCCGCCGACCATGAACATCGCGGCCGTACCTGCAACCGAGAGTAATTTCATCAGGAGCGGTGCGGCCCTCAGGATTCCGGCACCGAGCGCGCGGAGCATCTTCGCCCGTCCGCTGTCGCCACGGCGACGACCGAGATAAAGCCCCAAGTCGTCCAGCTTCACGATGCCGGCGACGAGTCCGTAAACACCGACGGTCATCACGAGTGCTATAGTTATCAGGACCACCACGCGCATGCCGAAAGCTGCGTTGGCGACGGTTCCAAGCGAGATCACAATGATCTCGGCCGAGAGGATAAAATCGGTCCGGATAGCGCCTTTTATTTTTTCCTTCTCGAAAGCGACCAAATCCACGGCAGGACTGGCGACCGCTTCGACTAGCTCGGCATGGTGCTGGTCATCTTCATCTTTGCCGGCGATGAATTTATGGGCGAGCTTCTCGAAACCTTCGTAGCAGAGGAAGAGGCCGCCGATCATCAACAGCGGCGTGATCGCCGCCGGCACCATAGCACTGATGGCGAGAGCTGCCGGAACGAGGATCGCCTTGTTGACCAGCGAACCCTTAGCAACCGCCAAGACGACCGCTAGCTCGCGATTAGCGTCGATACCAGTGACCTGCTGAGCGTTGAGCGCAAGGTCATCGCCCAGAACGCCAGCAGTCTTCTTGACCGCAACTTTGCTCATGACCGCCACGTCGTCGAGAAGCGTGGCGATATCATCGATCAGTGCAAGCAGGCTCGTTCCGGCCACCGTCCTCTCCTCTCTTACAATCGGGCAGAACCAAAGAGCTGCTTCAGCCATCTATGTCGAACGCTGGCTGCTAGCGCCTATACCTGCTGGATGCCCACGAGCTGCCAGGCATCCCCACGCGCTGGCTTGGCGAAGGTCCAATCCTCCTCGAACTTTACCGGTGATGAATCGCTGCCGTCAACACCTGCCCGGTCCTTTCATCAACGGTGTAGTCGAGAAGGTTGGCGGAGAATCGTACGGTCGAATACTCGTCACCGCCTTCCTGCAGGCTTGCGGTGAAAGACGCCAAGATCCAGCGCCAGCAGGCCGCCGCCACTACTGTGTGAGCTCAATACCCCGAAGTAGCTACTTAGATGCACGTAGGGCGGTGGCGCCAGGGCTAGATCTGCCATGAATTGTGCAGAAAATCGAACGAGGACGCGCCCTAGCTCGCGTTAGGTGGTTGCACAAATGTCCTTTCTGCCTGCCGGTCGCTTCCGCCGGTGCAAAGCCCTATAATATGGACAGTCGTTCCCTGCCCTCAACTCCATGCACCAAGGACGTCACGCCGATGCGAACACTGCTGCTTTGCCTTATCATGGTCGCCTCGTGTAAGACAGGCGGCAACTCAACCATCAACGCCGCGGTGACCATCGCCCCAGACGAGCGCCTTGACCTCACCAAGTATCAAGCGACCCCGGCCGATCTTGCTCAGTTTAGGCAGGAGTTGGGCGCCGACTACGACCGGTACTTGCAGCAATTGCAGCAGGGCATCGCCGACGGTAGCAGGCCGATCCCCGATCGCTTTAAGCGTTTGTCGCCTGAGGAATGGGTGGCGATCTACCACTATTCGAACATCGGCTTTCGCTCGCTAAACAAAGTCCTAAGGCAGCAGGATATCGCCGGCACGGCGAAGCAGGCCGGATTCATCAAAGTGTTGAGCTCTGGCCTCAATAAGTTACCGCCGACCACGGCCCTGGCTTACCGAACTGGACTGTTGCCGGCCTTCGGCAACGGCGAGTATTTTTCGCCGTTTCATGAGCTTCGAGTCATCGACCCCGAGCGCTTGGCCCAGTTTAAGGTCGGCCAGATCTATGTCGAGTCTGGCTTCTTGTCGACGTCGCAGCACGATCCAAACATCCTGCGCCTCAGCTTTGGCTGCCGTGAGGCCTTCTACACGGTGCAGTCAAAGTACGGGCGCGACATCTCTGCCTTGGCCGGCTTGCCGGGTGAGCGCGAGGTGTTGTTCGTCCCCGGCAGTGAGTTCAAAATAGTGAAAATGAAACACACCTTTCCTCCAGCCAATCAATGCGCGGGTGAGGTGGTGGAGTTAGAGGTCGAGGAGGTGGAGCCTGGGACTTATCAGGCTGATACGGCAAAGTAGCGGTGGAAGCTCGCGCAACAGGTCCAAGTTACGACCCCGTAGGCTCAACAAACCTAGTCTAAGCATCTTTTTTTTAGATTAATAAATTTATATTAATGCGAGATGACTTCGTTTATAGCGAAGCTATTCTCTTGGTAAAAATAAAACATTTGGCACTTAAGTGCGCAGTCGTAAAGGTAGGGCTAGGAGCCAAAAGAGTTGGCTTCAGCTGAGGCGAGAGTTTTTGCGACTAAAGTCAGTCAACGATTCGCCTAAATCGATGATAATCATTCAGATTATCCATTTGAGCGAAGCATCGAGCGACCGATATCTTAGACTACTTAGTATTCATGGGAGGCCGATGATGCAAAGATTACTCGCGGGAGTGTTGAACTTCCGTCGTCATATCTTTCAGACCAAACGCGAGCTTTTTTCGCGTCTAGCGACCACTCAGAACCCACAGGCATTGTTTATTACCTGCTCAGACTCGCGCATTTGTCCGTCGCTGATCACCCAGAGCTCGCCGGGCGATCTCTTCGTCGTGCGCAATGCCGGCAACATCGTGCCGCCGTGGCCGCATGGTGGCGGTGAAACGGCGTCGATCGAGTATGCCGTCGAGGTTCTTAAGGTGCGGGATATCGTCGTTTGCGGCCACACGCACTGCGGGGCCATGGCCGGTATCCTTGAGCAGAATGCTCTTGACAGTACCATGCCGGCCCTAGCCGCGTGGCTTCAGCATGCCGATGCGGCCTACAAATTTGTCGCTGGCGAATACGGTCACCTGCCAAAGCATATGCAGATGGAGCGCCTCATCGAGGCCAATGTCTTGCTTCAGATTGAAAGCTTGGCGACGATACCGGCGGTTGCCAAGGCGCTCGCTAGAGACGAGCTGGATATCTACGGTTGGGTGTATCGGATTGAAAACGGTGAGGTTCGGACATTTAATCTCGATTCGGCATCATTTGAGCCGGTTACTGACGCCCTCATCAACGCACCACGTGGTGTGCCGACCTTGGTGCATCGGGTGAGTGCTGAGACCTGCGACACGGATATCGAGAGTGTACGATGAAAAGCTTCACAGTCGCCGGCTTGGGCAAATCGCTTCGCTTTGACGTGCTGTCATCGCTCGTCGTCTTTCTGATCGCGCTGCCCTTGTGTTTGGGGGTCGCCATTGCGTCGGGCGCGCCGGCTGCAAGCGGTTTGATCAGCGGGATTCTCGGCGGGATGGTGGTGGGACTTCTGACCGGGTGTCCACTGATGGTGAGCGGTCCAACTGCTGGAATGATCGTGATCGTTTGGGAGACGACTAAGACCTTTGGCTTTGGTGGTCTTGCCGCGGCAGTGGTGGTTGCCGGGGCGCTGCAGTGTCTGGCTGGCGCGGCACGACTTGGACGTTGGTTTCAGGCGATATCACCGGCCGTGGTTCAGGGAATGCTGACAAGTATTGGACTGCTCATAGTGCTTGGGCAGTTATATGTCGTGTTGGATCTTAAGCCACTTGGCGGCGGCATGGACAATTTGTTTGGACTATTGCACCTGCTGTCGCCGTCGACGGATACGCTGGCAGGCGTTAAAGGTGCGCCAAACCTGGTGGCGGGCATGGTTGGTCTGGCCTCGCTAAGCATTGTCTGGCTTTGGACTCGCTTCGCTCCCCGCTCATGTCGCCAAATACCAGGTGCCCTGCTTGCGGTTTGTTTGATGACCGCGGCCGCTTACGCCTTTGACCTATCGCTGCTGCGCGTCGAGGTGCCGACTAGCCTGATGGCAACGCTGTCGTTTGATGGGCTACCGACTCTGATGCGTAACACTCACCCTGGTATCCTTCTAGCTGGCCTCAGTATTGCGCTTTTGGCAAGTACCGAGTGTATGCTGAGCTTAGGAGCCATGGCAAAGATGGCGCCCGACGCCAAGATCAACCATGACCGCGAGCTCTGGGCGCAGGGGATTGGCAATATTGCTTGTGGTCTGGTCGGTGCGATTCCATTGACCGGCGTGATTGTACGCAGTGCTGCCAATATCAGTTCGGGAGCGAAGACTCGTCTTTCGACGATCCTGCATGGACTATTGCTGCTGATCTTTGCCGCGTGCTTGCCAACCGTGTTGAACCTGATTCCGGTGGCGGTCTTAGCTGGAGTCCTGATCTACTATGGGCTGAAGTTAATCAACCCTAGCGCCGTGCGGAGCCTGGCGGCCGGCGGCAGGTCTCAGCTGGTGATCTTTGCGTGCACCGGGGTCGCTATCTTAGCGACAGACTTGCTGCAAGGGGTCTTGCTCGGATTTTTGTTGTCACTTGTGCTCCTCCTGCTTGGCGTGACCAGCTTGCACATTCAGCAACGCGTGGTCGATGGCGGAGTCGAGTTGGCGATCAGCGGCATTGCCACGTTTCTGCGGGCGCCGCGGTTTATTCAGGCGCTGGAGAAGGTGCCCGTTGGCGCCAGCGTCCGGTTGGATACGAGTCAGCTGATCTTTATCGACCATGCTTGTCTGGAGATCATCCGCGACTGGGTGGCACGTCATGACCGCGGTGGCGGTCAGGTTAGCCTGTGTTGGCATACCCTCGAATCGCGTTTTTTGACCACGGTGCAAAATAAAATGAGAATGAACTCATCGAAGTTGTCGATTACCATTGAAAAACCAAACATTTAGGTTTTGCTATTTCGCCTTTGAGAGACACGCATGCCCAGTCGACCATGGATCAACTATCATCATTTGCTGTATTTTAAGATGATTGCCATAGAGGGCGGCATTGCCGGGGCGGCGAAAAAGCTGCGGCTGGGGCAACCAACTCTGTCGACGCAGCTTAAGCAGTTTGAAGATGCCATCGGTCACCAACTCTTCGACCGCTCACGGCGTCAACTGCAATTGACCGAGGCGGGACGATTGGTACTGGGTTACGCCAGTGAGATCTTTAGGCTGGGCGATGAAATGGTCGATTCTTTGAACGACCAGCATGCCGCAGCCCGGGTGCAAGTGCAGATCGGCGCCACCGACATGGTGCCAAAGCCACTTACCTTGCGCCTTTATCACCAGGCTCAGGCGACCTTTGACTGTATCGTGTCGCTGGCTGAAGGTCATCCCGATGCCTTGCTGCGCGAGCTTAGAGCGCACAACATCGATTTGGTCGTCGCCAACGAGCCGCCACCTGTGGGCCACGCCGGCGGCTTTTACGCCAAGAGCATCGCGAGGATGCCGGTGGCTATCTGTGGGCACTCCAAGTTTGCCAAGCTGCGCAAGGGCTTTCCAGAGTCTTTGCAGGACCAACTGAGGAGCTGTGGCTCATTGCGGCGCACCGACGGATCCAAAATCCGGTGGCTGCGGCGATCATGAAGGATTTTCGCATCTAGCCCGATCTGCGGAGTCCTGCCGCACCAGGTTCTGGCTAAATAAAGCGTCGGGGTGTCTCGAACGTGATATTCTGGCCGCCTTTATATAAGTCTCTAGCGACGTTGACACGACGCATCCACCGTTGCTGTGGACCATAGAGAGGTGTATAGGCGCGGCGACCATGGACGGCGCGCAGGTTATCAATGATCAGAAAATCGCCTGGGGCAAGGGTGACGTCGGTTAGATGGGCGCTGATGGCCGCCTTAATCGTCGCCAAGGCCGCCTCCGCGTCCCTGTCCCCGTCTAGCGCATGCATAAATTCCGGATCGATCCGTAGAAAGGGTGCTTGGCTTGGCCCGGTCAGGACCGGTTGTGGCAGCGGTGTCTCAAGCATCCGTTCAATGCGGTTAAAGTCCTCGCGAGACAGGTGCCAGTGCTTGCTCTGATTAAACTCGGACCGATGCGACTTATCCGGCAGGATGATGAACCGGTTGGAGCGTAAGACAGCCTCGACGTCGGCATCTAGTTGAATGGCGCTCATTGGGCAGAGCGTCGTGACGGCATGCTCCAGGTTGCGATAACACATGAGAACGATCCAGTCGGCACGGGCGGGATGAAAGGCCTCTTCGTTGTGCCATTGCAAGTCGACTGCACTGCTGGAACCTAGCTGCTCCAGCGCATCGGCTGGGTTGGGGATGATATGGCGGAAGAAACGACCATTTTCTTGGGTTTGCCAACCGAAGATCTCGCCAAATAGACTGGCGATCAGCGCCTGTATCACCTCCAAACGATGAATCTGCGCCACTTCCCAGGGCGTATCCCAGGACGTTGGCGTTGCCATAAGGGTCGCGTCGTCTACCCTAAAGCCCTTGAGTAGGAGCGCGCTAGCGTTCTGGTCGAGAGCAAAGGACTTGGCCTTTTGGCGCAGGGTCAGCGGTAGCTCCTCAGCTGCGAGCGAGGCGGCAGCGGCAAAGGACGGCGATTCGCAGGTGTTAAAGCGCAGGGCTAACTGCGCGGCGATGCGGTTAAGACCTCGCAATTCCTCTGCGGTGAATATCCTGAGGTCAACGGCTGGAGCACTCGACTCGTTTTGACTAAGCATGAACATAGGTGCGTCTCCGGCTAAGGATTGGTTGCAAGATTGCTATGGCCATGGGCCACGACGATGTCAGCCTGCTGCCACGCCCTGATGGCTTGCGCCGCGGAGTCGGCCTTGACCATCACCACGTCACTGTCGAAGGTCGACAGTACAAAGCAGCCGATTTGTGCGGCGCCCAAGACATTGGTGAGGCGAGCGATGATGCCGCAAGCGCTGAAGGGAATGGGGCCTTGGAGGTAAAATGCCTGCCAGGGGCCATCGCAGCGGATCTGGCTAGGGTCGTAATTGCTGAGATGCTCCTCCGTGCAAACCAGAGAGTACTCGGTGATGGATCTAGTTAGGCTCCAAAGTTGCCCAGGCAGAGGCTGAAGTAGATCCAATTCAGTTGAAAGCGGCAGATGGACCACGGCGTAGGACTGGGTGAGCCGGTGCAAAATCAGGGGCTGGCGGCTAGTCATAGGGCCTCCGCGATGGCTGCTTCGCTGTGGAGACCTTGGGGCTCATGGGTGTTCTGGATGTCATTGTTGCTCCTTAGATCCCACCGCTCAGCATCCGCCTCGGCGACGGTGTCGGCAGCGCGCCACAGCATGATCGCAAACGGACAGACCTCGTCGGTCCAGCTCTGCACCTGTGTGAATCCAGTCGAGGCCGCCAAGTCCGCCAAGTCGCGGCGAGTGAACTTGCGCGAGAGCTCGGCGTGAATGCTTTCGCCTTTGGCCAAATGAAAGTCGTGACCTTGAACCTGTACGTGCTGACGAGTCAGGCTGGTCAGATAGATTTCGACTTGATTTTGGTCGGCATTAAAGCGGACATCGTGGCGAAACTGTGCCAGGTCAAAGGTGCCGCCTAACTCTTGATTGATGCGGCGTAGTATGTGGAGATTAAAGCGAGCATTGGCACCCTGTTTGTCGTCGTAGGCGTTGATGAGGACATGTGGATCCGTCGTCATATCGCATCCCAGGATGAGGTAGCCGTGGTCGCCTACCATGCCTCGCATCGTCCGCAGCAAGGCTTGGGCTTTTACCCGACTTAAATTGCCAAGTGTTGAACCCGGATAGTAAAGCACCGGGATTCGGTCCTGCAGTAGCTTGGTCCAGTCAAGATCATTTAATTGTTCGTAGTCGGCACAGATGGCAAGGACATCGAGGGCAGGTATGTCGCAAGCCAGTTGCTTTGCCGATCTAAACAGAGTGTCTCTGGAGATGTCGATAGGGATGTAGCGATTAACGTTTGGAATAAGGTGCTGCAAACGGCAAAATTTTTCGCTGCTGGCGCCGCCTAATTCAATCACCACGACCTGCTGTCCTGCACCTATGGTGACTTCGTTGATTGGGTTTATGGACTGGAGTAAGCGCTCTTCGGCCCTTGTGACGTAGTAGTCGTCGAGCCTGCTGATCTCTTCAAAGTTTTGCGATCCCGCCTTGTCGTAGCAGTACTTGGGCAGTAGATACTTGGGCGATGCGGTGAGTCCGGCAAGGACGTCGGCGAGAAAGTCGTCCTTGCCGGCTAAGAGGTCGATGCTGCGAAAGTTACTAGGGTTCATGTCTCGGCCCTCAGTGGTGTCTGAGATGGGTTTGCTCTTGCGATAATCATATGAATGCGGTGGTGATTAAAAATCGATATTTGATCCAATAAGAATCGCCTAAAGCAAAGATATATGGTTGGAACATGTGGCAAAACGTGCTCTTTTTTCTAGAGCAATTGGCTAGAGTCTCAGTTGCGGGTAGGCGTTTGGGAGGATTAAAGGCAGGGCAGCTACAGACATTTTGTGACGTTAGTTCTTTAAAATAGATACAATACATTATGTTTATAGATGTTTAGTATTTGTTGTTTCGGCGCATTATTGAATGGGCGTGTAACCTTTTTTGCAAAGGCGGTGGACGATGAGGCTAGCGAAAGCAGCGGTATTGGTTGGACTTGTAACGGCGCAGGCCATGCAGTCTTTTGGGCCCGCCTTGGCAAGCGGGTTTTCGACTAAGTGGTCGATCAAAAATCAGACGTCGCAGGAGGTGACGTTACGTTGCAAAAATGCTAGCTCCGGGGAGCTAAAAATAGCCCTCAGCAGCCTGGTGATTGCAGCGGATGCGACTGCGGAGTACGATTGGGGCGAGGCCTATGACAACGATGGCATGGGCCTTAATCCCGGGACATGGGCCTGCAGCGCCGCCAGTGGCAAAGCCAAAGTCTTTGCCCTGGCACCCTTTGCGACGACATGGGGCGAGGCCATTGTGCTGAAGATTACCGGTGATGGACAGGGCTTGGCGTTGCAGGTCAATAGCCCGTCAAGGCCAACGCCACAGCGGGCCTCTTTGCGTGTGACCGGCCCACAGTCGACACCTGTCCGGTAGCTGGTCGGCCCTGATGACCGCATCAAACCCTTGCGGATAGCGCTGTACATATTTTCGACGCATGTTTACGTGCATGGCAAGAGCTCTAGCGGTGCTTCCGATGCTGTTAAACGCAAGCTCGTCAGTCGCGCCGACATCGAGCCCGTCATAGGTCATCTGAAGGCTGATCATCGACGCGGCCGCAACTTTCTTCTCGGCTCGGCTGGCGATCAAATCAACGCTGTGATGGCGGGGTGCGCCTTCAATCTGCGCAAGCTCTATCGGGCTTTTTTTTGCCTGATTTTTGTGAAGATTTTTCAGCTCATTTTAACGCCAAGCGGCGCCATTTATGGTTGTCGCGCGTAGAAAACGCCTTGGTGATCGTGCACGATCTTTACCCGTCAAAAGAAGCACTAGACGACGCCCCAAAACAGCCAGCACCACGGCAAATACTGCCCAGTGACCAGAACCCCA
>Ga0315278_10000863_pt1 | contig 26281 bp, 17 predicted proteins | sample YL17G06_0_MG_FD_203880 | JGI IMG/M metagenome (GOLD analysis project Ga0315278, IMG submission 203880) | Sediment microbial communities from Yellowstone Lake, YNP, Wyoming, USA - YL17G06_0 | ecosystem: Environmental > Aquatic > Freshwater > Lake > Sediment | place: USA: Wyoming | collected... | reverse complement strand
CTGAAAAGAAGGGAAAAGCTTCCAAAGCGGAGAATCATTCCGCCGAAAATCTGTAAAAACACCGGTTTCCGGGGTCCTGGGCGCTGATTCGGCGTTAAAAGCTCTGAATTGGCGCTCCGGGCCCCGATTTAGCGTTCAAAGCCCCAATTTGGCGTCAAAAACTCCGAATTCGGCGCCCTGAACTCCGATTTGGCGTTAAAAGCTCTGAATTGGGGCCTGGAACAGCGAATCAGTGCTCAAAGCTTCATCATTTCAAAAAAAAACTCCAATTTTGTGTTCCGAACACCGGTATCGGAGCAAAAAGCTCTGAAATGAGGGTTTTTAGCTCTAAAATATCGGCGTTAAAAGCTCTAAATCGGAGTTCCGAACACCGACAGCGGAGTAAAAAGCGCCGATTTGGAGTTCCGAACACCGATGTCGGAGTAAAGAGCACCGATGTTCAAGCTTTGAACGCTGATTTGGAGTTAAAAACGCCGATTTGGAGTTCCGAACACCGATATCGGAGCAAAAAGCGCCAAATCGGGGCTTCGAGCACTGATTCGGTGTTAAAAACGTCGATTTGGAGTTCCGAACACCGATTTATATATTTTTCCCCAGATTGTCCCCGATTTTATCTTAATTTATGCCGGGAGAAGGTCTCTGGACCTGGCGGCCAATGTCTCCTGGATAGGATGAATTCTTTCATATTCGAGTCCATGAATATTCTGTGCTTCCCAGAGATCAACCGCCTGCTGCATATTCAGCCACATTTCAGGGGTAGAGTTAAACACCCTGGCTAAACGAAATGCCAGATCAGGTGTAATCCGCCGACATTCATTAACAAGGTCTGATATAGTTTTCCGGGAAACTCCTATCAGTTGGGCTAATTGGCTTTGTGACAGGCCTGCTTCCGACAATAGGTCTTCCCGGATCAATTCACCGGGATGAGTTGGCTTTCTTTCTCGCCTATTTCCCATGATAATCCTCCAAATTCACATCAAAAACATCTCCGTTCTCGAAGTGAAAGGTTATTCGCCAGTTTCCTGTAACTCTTATACTGTATTTTCCTTTCATATTTCCGCTCAGTGGATGAAGTCGAAACCCAGGTAACCCAAGGGCATCTAGTGAATTGGCTGCATCCAAAACATCCAAACGCCTCTGAATTCGATCAGCCATATCCGCTTGAACTCCACGGTGAGTCCCTTTCAAGAATTATTGTTTAAGGCCCTTGTGTTTCCAGCTTTTAATCATAACCAGTCGATTATAACGCAATATACTTTAATCGTCAAGTTTTAATTATTCTCTCTTTCCTTTCCCTGATTTTTTTCAGGCATGTCTCCCTATTTTCCCTTATCAATTACTTGCGCCTCTAAAAGAGATTCATAAGAATTTTCAGGGAATATGACAACATGTAATAGCGTCCCGAAGGCTATACCCAGGACTCCGCCAATTAATACATTATTTAGATTTCGAATAAAGATGTAACTGAATAGAGATGTAGCCCCTGCGGCAGACAATAGCATTGAGATTATCCCTATTGTACGTTTCTGAATTAATATTTTTAGCAGCCATGGGACAATAAATCCTAAAATTCCACCAACTACACCTCCGGGAATTGACACGGAAAGGTTGGATCGCATTTCCATCGAAGGAAGAGTGATGGCATCGAAGTGGTAAATAATTATGAAAACGAATAAAACAAGCCCAGCCCACCATCCAGCATTTGCAGATATCTTTAAGTTTGGGGCTTTGGCCAATCCAACCATCTTTCTTCCTAAAACGATCAAAGCCAGCATTGGAATGGGGACAATGATCCAGCAAAAAGCAAAATTTAGATACTGTAAGTACTCATTCATTTTTTCTCCTGTTAGCTTAACATTTATACATTAAAAGAAAGGGACCGCTTGCACAGCCCCCGCCTTCTCAAATCCTATTCTCTATTGTATCCGCTTGAATTTTGGTTCGATCTTTATTTCAATGTACTTTTTAAACGACTGACCATTGGAATCGGTCAAAACAAAAACAAGGGAATAATTACCCAAGAACCCAGGGCCGGAAAACCACGAAAATGCCCCGCTTTTGGCATCCAGGGTGGAGCCGATGGGCAATTTATTCAATCCATTGCTGCTTATTAAGTAACCCTGGATATCGGCATCGTTTTCGCCCAATTGGATTTCCACTCGTTCCAGTTCTTTGATGACAATCCGACTGTTCCCGTTCTCATCCGGCAGTAATTCTTGATATTCATCATCCACGTTGAAGCCTTTGCTGAACTTTATCGGTTGAGAAAAGTTTTCCTGTAACGCGGCGATTTGTTCAAGATTCATCTCTATGGTCGAAGTCGGTAAACCCTGCGTACTATCTGATGTTGAATTTTGAATAGTAAAATATCTGCTGCCGATGCCATCGCTGTTGCCGCCGTTGTCTGCTGCAATCCAAAAAATGGCGTGGACTCCGTCGGTATATTTCGTGGTGTCCAGGTTGAAATATCCCACAGCGCCGCTGCTGTTGGCATAATTGGGGAAGAACTTGGCTATATCATCCCGATAGATATCGTATACCGGATGGCCTTTGGCAACACCGTCCACCCAGACACTGATGGTCGAACCATTGGTCGCGATGCTGTTGGATTGCGGAGTTAATGCCCAACCCCAGTTGACATAACTGCTCCCCATGGCAGTACCTCCTTGAGTGGGTGTATCGATAGCGCCAAAGGGTTTGACTGCATAAGCATTGTCTGCAATGATCGTTTTTGTTCCTAATGTTGTTGTTTTGCCCACTAGGTCAGTGGCAATAGCGGAAAGCGCAAAAGTACCGTTCCCTCCGCCCGGCAAGAAATTGGTGAGCATCATATATCCCCATCCTGCTTTGGTATTGCGTGGGTAGTCCGGATAAGCCGCCGCCACATCCGGTCTGGCCCCTTCTACAAATAAAGCATCGCCAATATAAGTTTGTGTGTCTCCCTGGGTAAGGTATATCTTGACACTCTCCAGACCACCGTCATCAAGCGCCCAACCGGTATTGGGAATACTTCCGGCAACCGTGGAACCGTCCACAGGTGTATCGAAAGAACCGAAGGGCGGATCTATTTCCGGTAAATTGCTGGGCGTAGTAAAACTCACAGTCGAGCCGTAGCCTGTTCCAACACTGCTGGTGGCATAGGCCCGAACATAATATTTTGTGATTACGCTCAGACCGGTAATAGTGCTGGAATAGGTTCCTGTCCCGGATCCATCGGTGGTTCTTGAAGCGTTCACCGTGAGATTGTCGACCGTACTCCAGCAGACGCCCCTTTCGGTTACAGGCGAACCGCCGTCCGAGGTAATATTTCCGCCACATACGGCGCTATTTGGGGTAACTGAAGATATTGAGTTTGTAGTTATTTCCGGGACACTTAAACATTGGGTTGTTTCCCAATCCGGATCATTGATGCTGAGCCAGACTCTAAGATTTATGTCAGTTGCAGTAAGACAGTTGTAACCAATATCAAAACTGGTTATTTTTGTTAAATTTGTAAAACTTGAAGGGATGCTGCCGCTCAGTTGGTTAGAGGACAGATAAAACACTACCAGGTTACTGAGATTGCCTAATTGAGAAGGGATACTACCACTTAGTTGGTTACTACTCAGCCAAAGAGTTTGCAAGTTATTGAGATTGCCCAATTTATAAGGGATGCTACCGCTCAGTTGGTTAGAGCACAGGTTAAGAGATGTCAACTTACCGAGATTGCCTAATTGAGAAGGAATGCTCCCACTCAGTTGGTTCTCAAACAGTAAAAGCGTTTCTAAATTGAGAAGATTGCCTAATTCTGAAGGGATGCCCCCACTCAGTTGGTTTTTCCAGAGGAGAAGCACATTCAATTTATTGAGATTGCCTAATTGAGAAGGGATACTACCACTTAGTTGGTTATTGTCCAGGAGAAGTTCCTTCAAATTACTGAGATTACCTAATTGAGAAGGGATGCTACCGTTTAGTTGGTTCTCATGCAGGTAAAGAACTTCCAAATTGTTGAGATTGCCTAATTGAGAAGGGATGCTACCGCTCAGTTGGTTAGAGCACAGGTTAAGAGATGTCAACTTACCGAGATTGCCTAATTGAGAAGGGATGCTCCCACTCAGTTGGTTCTCGTGCAGGAGAATCTCCTTCAACTTATTGAGATTTCCCAATTGAGAAGGGATGCTACCACTCAGTTGGTTAGTGCCCAAGCCAAGATGTAGTAAATTACTGAGATTGCCTAATTCAACGGGTATACACCCGTTCAGTTGGTTGTCGCCCAAGTAAAGGTATACCAAATTACTAAGATTGCCTAATTGAGATGGGATACTCCCACTTAGTTGGTTACTACTCAGCCAAAGAGTTTGCAAGTTATTGAGATTGCCCAATTGATAAGGGATGCTACCGCTCAGTTGGTTAGAGCACAGGTTAAGAGAAGTCAAATTACTGAGATTGCCTAATTGAGAAGGGATACTACCGCTCAGTTGGTTATTGTATAGTGAAAGTGCATTCAATTTATTGAGATTGCCTAATTGAGAAGGAATACTTCCGCGTAGTCTATTATTATTCAGGGATAGAGAAATCACACTGCTTCCTGAAACATTTACACCAAGCCAACCCCCTTCAGTCCCCGGCATGGCAAACCCATCGGTATAAAGAGGGGGAGTCTTCCAGCCAGTTTTATTGGTCCAGCTATCTCCATTGGTGCTGTTGTACAATGCAATCAATGCCGCCCGCTCGGATGCCGGTATGGTGCCATGGACAAATCCGGTGAATTGTAAAAATACAAAAACCAAAAAAATCGGGACAAAAAAAAATTTCATTCGGTCTCCTTTTCTTTTCCCAGCCTATTTTGGTGAGATTAACCGCTCCACCATTATAATGTGTTATTTTACCTGTATCTCTTTGAAAAGTCAAGTTAAGAAAAGGTGAGTGAGAACTTTACTTATCCCTTGTTCTTATCTCTCAGTTTCGGCAGCGTGGCTGGAGTTGGACATATAATGCCTGGTACGACGGTGTGTGGGCTGAGTACGACTCTGAACTCTTGCCGCGGGCCTAATCGGAAAAGCGTTGTCTAAGACCCGGATAAGCTGGACTTCGCACCCATTGTCGCCGCCTGGAAGGAATGAGAGAAAAATTTTTGGCGGACCCAGGGAACCCCGCGGTGTGAGGGGCTCATAATAGGGCGCACGGTCACTTTGCCGCGTGCCGGCAGCCAGAAGCAGCATGCTGCTGCATACCACACAATATCACTACCGGAGACAATCCGCGCAGCGTTTTTTCCATCACTTGCCCGACAGAACCCAAAAGGGAGTTTAAATATGGGAATTTGCTTTAATCGGTATTCGAGATATTGAATTTATATTAAAAAAAGGGTATAACTAACCTGGATTCCAACTTCAGGAGTCCAATGCAATGAAATTTGAAGTAAGGAAAAAAAGATGAGTGAAACAAAAGCATCTGAAAAATATGAGGATGAGGCGTTTATCACTGACCTCGCCATCCACCGGGTCAGACATTTAAAAGACATACACATCCCTCTTTCCAAAGATGAACGAAAACATTTGATCCTGACGGGAAAAAATGGCAGCGGCAAAACCTCTGTTTTAAATAGTATAAAAAATCACATCTGCACCAGTTGCAAACATCCTAAGATTTATTTAAAGAGCCCCATAGAAGACGGAGTAAAAAAAGAAGTCTCCATGGAATTTTCCGGCAATCGCAAATATATAGATTATTTCAGGGATGGTCATTTTGTATTTTCTTTCTACAGTGCAAGGCGTCAGGTGGATATGACAACCCCAACAGGTTTGAATAAAATAGATTTAAAAAACCGTCTCAATATTGACGAATACCTGGGGAAAGAGTTCATTCAATATATTGTTAATCTAAAGGCTGAGAAATCCTTTGCAAGGGATGACAAAGATTATGAAACTGCTAAAAATATCGACCTCTGGTTTGAAAACTTTGAAAGCAGTTTGAAAGAAATTTTTGAAGACCTATCCCTGCGGCTTGATTTTGACAGGAAAAATTATAATTTTAATATCATCCAGGAAAACAAAGAACCCTTTGATTTTAATACGCTGGCGGATGGCTATTCTGCGATCATTAACGTGGTAACGGATATTATCCTCAGGATGGAAAAGAATAAAACCATAAGTTATGATGTGCAGGGCATCGTATTGATCGATGAGATAGATGCGCACCTACATATTAATTTGCAGAAAAAGATATTTCCTTTCTTAACCCGTTTCTTTCCCAGGATACAATTCATTGTTACCACCCATTCGCCTTTTGTACTGAATTCCATCGAAAATGCGGTTATCTACGACCTTGAAAAGAAATTGCTGGTAAATGATTTATCCGGTTACGCATACGACGGCATTGTTGAAGGTTACTTTGAGACCGATAAATATTCGGAGATAATCAAAAACAAAATCGCGCAGTACGAACAACTGGTCAACCGGAAAAAGCGAACTGAAAAGGAAGAAGATCAAATGATAGACCTGAAAAAGTACCTGGAAAGTATTCCCGGTCACCTGGCGCCGGAACTTAAAGCAAAATTCCAGCAGATTGAACTTAACCGCATAGGCAAACAGGATGATTAATATCAAAAAATCGACGCCCCCTCCCCAATGCCTGGAAAAAGAAAAAAACAAGGCCAATGGCGATTACAAATGCGGCGAAGTCCTTAAAAGGACGGAAGAGGATTTCAACAGTAAGTGTTATCTTTGCGAGTACAAGAATCCGCCCTCCATTAACGTAGAGCATTTCTTGCCCCATCGGGGCGATAAGAATCTGAAATTCGATTGGAATAACCTGTTCTGGTCCTGCACACACTGCAATAATACAAAGGGCGACAAATTCGACAACATATTAAACTGTACAAACCCGGATCACGATGTCGAAAACTGGATTAAATATGACATGAAACCGTTTCCAGGGGAAAAGGTGAAAATTACACCACTCAAAGAAGATGAAATAGTGGACAACACGTCCCGGTTACTGCTGGCTATTTATAACGGGACGACGCCGTTAAAAAAGATCGAATCCGCCAATATTCGCAAAGCGTTGTTGAATGAAATCCTGGATTTCCAGGGACAACTTCTTGGTTATGCTGAAAATGGAGAGGAAAAAGAATTCTATCTTAAAAAAATAAAAAAGCATTTAAGAAAATCATCCGCCTTTACAGCGTTTAAGCGGTGGATAATTAAAGAGAACCCGGTTCTCAGCAAGGACCTGGAACAATATTTCGATTGATGGGCAAAAAGGACCCAGACAAAAAAATCTTTTAATTAGGTCCCGCCATCGAGTGCTTGCACGTATTGCAATAATATCCAGCCTCAATCGAATAGTGGGGGATGCGGATGCGCCATCTTTATGAAAGCACGAAAATCGAAGGGCTTCCGGGTTTCCCCTACGCAATGTTTATTTAAATGGCGGGAGTTGATAAAAAAATCCGTGCATGCTATAATCTCATCATGAAAGAAAAGAATGAACCTTACCGCCAGGATGTCGCATTCATCGATAGGGATAAAGAATTATCCGACTTAAGACTTTTCGTCAATAGGCGACCTTCGGAAATCCTTTTTATCCACGGCCCCAAATCATCAGGTAAAACCACCTTGCTTTATAAATTCCTGGAACAAATCCAACGGGAACAAAAAGTGGATGTCAAATTCATGGACCTCCGCGAAACCTTCACCAATGTATATGATGACTTCCTTAAAACTTTTTTTAACATTGAGACCCACGGGGAAAAAAAGGAATCCCGGGCATCCAATATCAATATCGGTTTTTTCAAAATCGATGCTTCGGTGGAAAAGAAAATCCTTGAAAAACGGGCCGATCCCTTTAAAGTGATGAAAGCCGAATTTCTGGACCTTACCAAGAATGGCATTAAACCCGTTTTGATTATCGATGAACTCCAGGCGCTGGATAAAATTTATCTCGATAATGACAAAGACCGCCAATTAATCACGGCGTTGTTCAATTTCTTTGTGGCCATGACCAAACAGGCCCACCTGGCGCATATCATCATCGCTTCTTCGGATGGATATTTTTTGAATACCGTGTATAACGATTCCAAACTCAAAAAGTGCTCGGAGTTTTATAAAGTGGATTATCTCAAAAAAGAAGATGTAATGGAATGGCTGCTGAACCTGGAAAAATACTCGAAAATAAAGGATTATACACTGACTGAAGCCGACGCGGAAAAAATCTGGGATACGGTTGGCGGCAGTATGTGGGAAATCCAGAATATACTTTCGCATCTTTTCGAAGAGCCCATCGATGAAGTTCTCCACCTGTATAAAAAGAAAATTAAAGGAATGATCGAATACTATATCGGCGCCGATATTCAAAAAGAAAAAGTACTGCGCGTATTTCTAAAACAAGAAACCGCACGTCTGAGAGACTTTATTGCCGGGGGAATTGCCCCGGATGAAATCGATCATTTATTACAAAATTTGGTTCGCAACAATATCCTCTACTTTGACCCCACCGAAGCCTTATATTACCCCCAGGGGAAAAGCTATCAATGGGGGATAAAATTATATTTTGAAAGTATAGAGAAATAAAAGCAGCCCACGAATGACGCGAATTAGCGCGAAAAAAGATGCTGCTTTCCCGGCCTGTGTTTTTTTTCCTACTAATTGGGCCCCGCGATCAAGTGCTTGCACGTATTGCAATAATATCCTGCCTCAATCGAATAATGGGGGCCTTTGTTTAACAGGGATTACTTTGACACGGGTCGCAACTGGGGTAATTAGTAAGACAGCACGGAGTGTAGACACACGTATAGGTGCAATACGGTAAAATATCAGTCTCCTTATGAGGGGGTTCTGTACCATATCCATAAACGTTCTTCATTTGGGAAATGTTCAAATTCGATATGGTTTCTTTTTTAAACGCCAGTTTTTTTCTTAATGTTTTTAGTTTCATTTTATCCTCCGGTTCTAATAGTAATAAAAAAGAATTCTTTTGTCAACCCTTAGTTTCTTTGCGCAGCAATTCTAATTTTAAAAAGTCAATCAGTTGCACATCCGGGACAGGCGAAAAATCCAACGGTGTGTGGGCTGAGCTTGGCTTTGAACTCCAGCGGGGAGCCTATAATAAGGCGCCCCCGCCGGGGGCTGACCACCAGAACCAGTAATCTTTGAAGGTACCGAGTCAAATGAAGTAACAAGTCTCAACCTCCCGCGATGGTTCTACAAAAAGGGTGCACGGTCACTTTGCCGCGTGCCGGCCGCTGAATTTTGGTTCGATCTTTATTTCAATGGGCTTATTAAAAGACTGGCCATTGGTATCGGTCAAAACAAAAACAAGGGAATAAGTACCGAGGAACCCGGGGCCGGGAATCCAGGAAAATGTCCCGCTTTCATCGTCCAGGGTGGAGCCGATGGGTAATTTATTTAATCCATTGCTGCTTATTAGGTAGCCCTGGATGTCGCCATTGTTTTCGCATAATTGGATTTCCACGCTTCCAGTTCTTCGATGACAAGGTCGCCCTAAAATTATTCAAAATGAGAATTGCTGAAGGTAACCGCCCCCGTCGGCGGGGCCATTATAAGGGCGGGAGATGGTTGCAACATTTCATGGGACGCTTACGAAGTTAATAATGTCAAAATCGAACTCTACAAAAGTGGACGATCGTATTCCGTCATGGCGTCCTCCGTACCGGTGGGTTCACACACATACAATTGGATAATACCGGATAGAATGCCGTTTGGGAACGATTACCAGGTGAAAGTGACCTGCGTCGATCCGGGTGTGATAGCGAAAGATTTATCCAAAACGTTTTCTATAAAACCAGCCCCCTTCTATCACCTTGATTTCACCCAACGGGGGTGAAATATGGAAAGTGAAACAGGGTGTTGACATCACGTGGCGTTCCATAGGGATCGACAAAGTCAAGATCGAATTGTACAAGGGGACGGCACTAAAAACTGTGATTGCTGCAAGCACAACGGCAGGAACAGGTAAATACACCTGGATCATACCGGCGAATCATTCGCAGGGAACGAAATTTAAAATAAAAATATCCAGTGTGGACGCAGGTTTAAATCAGGGTGAAACCAGCGACAGTTGGTTTTCCATCAGGCAGTGAGGGCCATTATTTTGCCTGTCCCGGAATTCTTCCCGAGGATTTTTTTTTCTTCGCGGCTATTTTGCTGACAGGCTAAGTGGACAAAAGAAAGTGGAAAAGGATGTGAACGCAAGATAAAAAAGATAAATGAAGAGCGATTGGTAGCGGGGGGTGGATTTGAACCACCGACCTTTGGGTTATGAGCCCAATGAGCTACCAGGCTGCTCCACCCCGCGGCACATTCACAAGACAACATTATATATTATTTCCCTGCGATTGTCAAATAAAAAAGAGAAATAACCCACGAATGACACGAATTCCCACGAATTTAAATTAAAAAGAAGACCGCTGAAAAGAAGGGATGTACCTCCTATCGTTCACTTGTACCCGGGATAACCCGCCCGGACAAGAGTTTTAATGTCCTTGAAAGGATGGGGCGGGTTTAAATATCGGGCCAGGAAATCGTAGACTTTCAAGCGTACCTTCTTGGCTAGTTGCGTGTCCATCCGGTCAAAACTGTGTCCACCGGGCGCATCCTTAAATATTTCATATTGGAATTTCTTCCCGGCCGCCTTGAGCGACTTGATCAAATGCTCTACCTCCAATACATAGACGTCGTCATCATTGGTATTGGTGTGGATCAACAACGGGGTCTGGAGTTTCTCCGCATTCCAGGCCGGGGACCGGCGGCGATATTCCTGTACATCTTCATTGGCCGTCTTGCCGATATGGTAAGACGCGGAATAAAGCTCCCGGTACGACTGGGTGGAATACCCCATGCGCGCCACTAAATCACTGACCGGCACGCCGGCATAAGCGACCTTGTAATCGTCGGGATAGTTGAAAATATTCATGAGCGTAATCATACCGCCGTGACTCCAACCCAGGATGCCCACCCGGTCCTTATCCAGGAATTCATAGTTTTCCAACATGTAATTCCTGGCCGCATAGACGTCCTCATTTTCCAGGCCGCCGTAATCGATCTGCTCATACATATCCTTGCCATAACCGGTGCTTCCCCGGTACTCCGGCGCAATCACCACATATCCCTGCGCCGTTAACTCGCGGATAATATGCACATAATAGGTGCTGAAATTACTATGAACACCGCCGTGGGGGAATACCAACAAGGGCGATTTTTTATTGTAATCGATGGTCCTGGGGATAAATACATACGAATAAAATTTAACCGGGTTCTTCGCGCCCATGGCGGTAGGATTGGGAACCTTTGCCAGCGGCGGCCCGACATGCCGCACTTTGTCTACATAAGCGATATCGCCTACTTTATGATACCACATCACATCATCGACGGCTTTTTCCAGGACATCCAGCCGGTGATTCAAATCTTCAAACTTCTCTTTCAGCGCCTGGACTTCTTTACTCTCGGCGTCCTTCTCTTCCGCCCCTAACGGCGCATTAAAACAACTCAAAATGCCAACCGCCAGGAGTAATGTGAATAGTCTAAATAAAAAATATCCCTGTTTAAGAAACGGCATTGAATACCTCCTTTGATTTTACCGGGAATTAGTAACCAGGCTACCAATATACTCTTTTTTTGAACAAATTTCAATCCCCCCCCACTGCGTGGGGTTCCTATTGTAGGACCGTACCTAAAGATTCCTTCATAGACACTTTCCGGCTCTTAAACATATAGAATCGGAGAATCGGGGACAATCAGTCAAATTTTCCACCGTTGACATTTACTCGATTATGTTCTAAACTTTAGGACCCTGGAATGATAATTTTAAATCGACAGGCGTCCTTGAGTTATATGATGAACCGGCTAAAGGTACTTTCAATTTTTTTTCTTATGCTCATACCTGCATTATCCCGGTACACTATGCCCCAAACCGATAACATCCTGTTTCAGCATATTACCATCGAAGAGGGACTTTCACAGGCCACGGTTAATTGTATCCTCCAGGACAGCAAAGGTTTTATGTGGTTCGCTACCCAGGATGGATTGAACAAATATGACGGGTATACATTTACCGTATACAAGCATGACCCGGAAGACCCCAACACGATAAGCCAAAATTACGTGACCGCACTTATTGAAGACCGGGGCGGTTTCATCTGGATCGGGACGCGCGTGAATGGGGTCAGCCGTTTCGATCCTGCCGGCGGAACATTTAAACACTATGTCAATGATCCCCGGGACCCCAACAGCTTGAGCAGCAATGCGGTGAGGGATATTTGCGCGGACCCGGAAGGCCCGTTGTGGATCGCCACCGAAGGCGGGGGATTGAACCGGCTTGATCCGAAAACCGGGATTTTTACCCGGTATCGCAATGTTCCACAAAACCCCGGCAGTTTAAGCAGCGATATCGTTCTTTGTATCCATAAAGATCACGGGGGAACGATGTGGGTAGGGACCCGCGCTGGATTAAACCGGTTCGATCCCCAAGCGGGCCGGTTTACTCATTACTTGAACGACCCCCAAAATCCCGGGAGTTTGAGCGATAATGAGGTTACCACTATTTACCGGGACCGCCCCGGCGCCCTCTGGGTGGGAACACGCCAGGGGGGCCTTAATCGATTGGATCCCTTAACGGGAACGTTTAGACGCTTCATGTCGGTCCCCGGGAAACCCGGGAGTTTGAGCAGCAATTGGGCGGCGAAAATCCTTGAGGGCGGCGCCGGCGTCCTATGGATCGGTACACACGGCGGCGGGGTCAACCGGTTTGACCCTGCGACAGAAACGTTTATCCACTACCGCTGCGATTCCAATAACCCCAGGGGGTTGAATGACGACGATATCCGGTCCATTTATGAAGACCGCACGGGTATTATATGGTTTGGAACATTTAGTGGGGGGATTAATAAATTCGACCCCAGGACGGCCGCCTTTGTCTATTACACCCACAATCCCCGGGACCCCTACAGCCTGTGCGCCGGGAGCATATCATCGATATGTGAAGACCGCTCCGGTGTTTTATGGGTGGGAACCGTCAATGGATTGAACCGTTATGACGCACTTTTGGACGGGTTTAAGGTTTATAAACATGATCGCGCCGACCGACGCAGCCTGAGCAATAACGAAGTCTGGGCCCTTTATGAAGATAGCGGCGGCGTGTTATGGGTGGGCACCCGGAACGGTCTGAACCGTTTTGACCGTGAAACAGGAACCTTTTACAGCTATTCCCATGATCCCCGGGACCCTAACAGCTTGAATGATAATGATATTGCGGCTATCTGCGAAAGCGGTCCCGGCCGCTTATGGATCGGTACCGAGCAGGCCGGGCTAAATGAATTCGATCGCAGCGCCGGGATTTTTAAGCACTATGAGCATAATCCCCTGGACCCCAACAGTTTAAGCTGTAATTTTATTCTTTCGTTGTGTAAAGACCGCCGGGGAAACCTGTGGGTCGGAACGTTGGAGGGTCTCAACAGGTTTGAACTGCAAACTGGGAAAATTTACCGTTATTTAATGGAACCGGGAAAACCCGGGGGCCTGAGCCTCAATACCATCGGACCCATCTATGAGGACAGCACCGGGCGCCTCTGGATCGGTACATCGGGGGGGGGCCTTAATTTATTTGTACCGTCGCAGGATAACTTTCGCCATTATCACCGGGGGCAGGGACTTCTCAACGAAGTAATTAACGGGATGCTGGAAGACGACAAAGGGTACTTATGGATCAGCACCAACCAGGGAATTTTTAAATTCGATCCGTCCGGCGAAACTTTCACCCAGTTTGATGCTTCCGACGGGCTCCAGGGTAATGAATTTAACACCGGGGCGTATTTTAAAGGCCGCGGTGGGCGGTTTTATTTCGGCGGGATCAATGGGTTGACGGCCTTTTTCCCCCATGAGATAACCAGGAACCCCTATCCCCCGCCGGTGGCGATTACTTCATTTCAAAAATTCAATAAAGTAGTGGACCCGGGTAAACCGCTATCCAGGGTAACGGAATTGGAACTTACTTACCAGGATTATGTTTTTACCTTCGAGTTTGCCGCGTTGGATTTTGCGGCCCCGGGGAAAAATCGATATGCCTACAAAATGGAAGGATTTGACCTTCGCTGGCAAGCCACGGATTCTAAAAAGCGGTTCGCCACTTATACCAACCTGGACCCCGGTGAATATGTTTTCCGGGTAAAAGGGTCCAATAACCACGGCGCCTGGAATGAGAAAGGGGCGGCGGTAACCATAAAAATAATACCGCCTTTCTGGCAGACCTACTGGTTCAGGATTTTCGCGGTAATGCTGATCCTGGGCCTGATCTCCTTGTTTTACGGGGCGCGGGTCCGTAAAATCCAGGCACAGAAAAGGAAACTGGAAGAACTGGTGGATAAACGGACCCGGGACCTGCTATTGAAAAAAAAAGAACTGGAAAAAATAAACAATATCGTTAAAGCCATCAATGCGGAAGTAAATTTAGCCGATTTCCTGGAATCCCTTTTACGGGAGACTTTCGGTTTAAAAGGGGGTGAACGGGCCTGGGCCCTGGTGTATGACGAAACGTCGGAAATGTATAATTGTGAGGCCCACGTGGGACAGACGTCAGGGAAAACGGAAGCTATTGCGTGGTCCCGGGAAGAAGTGGAAATAAAATATATCCAACAGGCCAGGGAAATTATCGAGGATGTGTTTTTAACGGAACGAAAGGAAGCAAAAGGGAAAAAAAGCGCGGCGCTGGTCATCAAGGTCCAGGTAAAAGGGAAACCGGCCGGCTATGTGATCTTCGATAACCTGCAGACGAAGGATGTGCTGGAAGATAAGAATATCGAACTGTTGGGGGACCTGAAAGATCATGTGATATCGGCTTTTGCCCGGGATAAGCTGTTGATGGAATTAAAACACGCCAATGAACGGGCGGAAAAAGAACGGGCGGCGGCGGAGAAGGCCAACCGCTCCAGGGGCGATTTCCTGGCCCGCATGAGCCACGAGATTCGTACGCCCATGAATGCAATCATCGGTTTTATCGAAATGCTGCTGGATACCGACCTGAACGAAGAGCAGAAGGATCATATGCGCACCATTAACAAAAGCGGCGAGTCCCTGCTTTTGCTGATCAATGATATCCTGGATTTTTCCAGGATAGAATCGGGTCAATTAACGTTGGAATCCATCGACTTTGACCCGGAAGTGATGGCTTTCGACGTGTGCGAACTAATAAGACCCAGGGCCGGCGACAAACCCGTGGAAATTTTATGCCGGATTGGGGACAAAGTGCCTTCCAATGTCAAAGGCGATCCGGCCAGGTACCGCCAGGTGCTGCTCAACCTGGTGGGAAATGCGGTAAAATTTACCCAGAAAGGCGAGGTCCAACTGCAAATCGCCGTGGACAGCGAAACCAGGAGCCATGTGGTCCTGCACGCCGCGGTAAAAGATACGGGCATCGGGATTAGCAAAGACATGCAGGAAGAAATTTTCGAAGTTTTCCGGCAGGGGGACCGCTTCACCACCCGCAAGTACGGCGGCTACGGGCTGGGGCTTCCTATTTGCATGCAAATCGCTAAACTGATGGACGGCGATGTCTCCCTGGAAAGCGAACCGGGTAAGGGCAGCACGTTTCACTTCACGGCGCTGCTGAAAAAATCGGCGAAAAAACCGGTCAAGCAAATAATCCCGGAATCCCTGGCCGGGAAAAAGGCCCTGGTGGTGGATGACAATAAAAACAACCTGGAAATCCTGGCCCACCTGCTGACGGCCGCCGGCATGGAGGTGGTGACGCTTTCCAAAGGATCGGACGTACTTCCCATGCTGCAAATCGGTTATAAAACCCGTTCGCCTTTCGATGTCTGCATCCTGGATATACAGATGCCGGATATCAGCGGGTACGAGGTGGCAATGGAAATCCGCAAACCCGACTCCCCCAACCCTGTCCTACCGCTGCTTGCTTTTACTTCTTCCTATTCCCGGCGAGAAAAAGCATTCAAAGAGGCCGGTTTCGACGGGTTTCTTCCGAAACCGGTCCAGCGGGTCCGGTTGATCGAAGTGCTGGAACGATTGCTGGCAAAAGGGAAAGCTAAAAAAGGAAAACGGGAAAATAAGGAAATCGTCACCCGCTACTCGATTATCGATGCGGCCAAGCAATCGACCCGTATTTTATTGGCGGAAGATAACCCGATTAACCAGAAACTGGCCAACTTTATGCTCACCAAGGCGGGGTACCATGTGGAAATTGTCAACAACGGGAGGGAAGCGGTGGATACTTTTACCGCCAACCCGGACCGCTACGACATGATCTTCATGGATGTCCAGATGCCGGAAATGAACGGTTTCGACGCTTGCCGGGAGATAAGGGCGGGGGGTTTCAACGCTATTCCCATTATCGCCATGACGGCCTCGGCCATGAAAGGGGACCGGGAAAAATGCCTGGAAGCCGGGATGAATGATTATATTTCAAAACCGATTAAACGGGAAATCGTATTTGAAATGGTTAAAAAATGGGCGTTTGTTAGAAAGGGTATCAAGTAATTATCATGACTATGTTGAATGGAGGTAATATATGAAATTCATGGAACTGGCGGTTAAGAGAGAGAGTACGCGGAAATATTCAGCGAAACCTGTACCCCGGGAAGTTATCGATCGCTGCCTGGAGGCGGCGCGCATGGCGCCTTCGGCCTGTAATTCGCAGCCCTGGTCTTTTATGGTGGTGGATAACGAGGAAAAAAAGAACGAGATCGTGGATAAAGCCATGGCCGGTATTTATGCGACGAATAAATTTGTAAGAACGGCGCCGGTGGTGATTGTGGTTATCACTGAGCATTCTAAATATATCGCCCGGATGGGGGAGATGTTCCGGCATTTGAAATATAATCTTATCGATATCGGCATTGCTTGCGACCACTTGACGCTGCAAGCGGCGGAGTTGGGGGTGGGGACTTGTTGGTTGGGGTGGTTTAATGAAAAGCAGTTGAAAAAGATACTGGACCTGCCTAAATCCACCAAAATCGATGTCTTGCTCAGTATGGGATACCCTGAAAATGAAGCGCTGCCGCCCCGTCCGAAAAAGCGTAAGCCCCTCGATGAAATCAGACGCTATTTTTAGCGCCTTTTTTGAGCCGCGAAGAACGCGAAGACACGCGAAGAGAATAATAAAAAAAACCTTTAAACAAAAGCTTTGGGAAGTCCAGGCCCGCAGTACGGCGCGCGGGCTCCCTCAAGTGGCCTCATTTTCTCACCTTCTTTTTCCCCCTGGTCGCCGGAGGCATTTTTTTCTTCGCGGTTCTTCGCGTTCTTCGCGGCTATTTTCGCAGTAGTTCTTTTAATCGGCCCAGGAGGGATTTCTTCTTTTCAGTGGGTTGTTTTACTTCCGGGGCGGCTGGGGGTTTGGGAGGGGGCGTGGTGCGCGGCGCTTGCGTTTCGGCCGGCGCTTTAAAATTGTCGCCGTATTTTCTCCGGTAATAATCCAACCGGGTTTCCCGGGTCGGTTTTCCTTTCCGGTCGCGCCGGTCTTCCTGTTTGCCGGTGGGCCTGGGCCGGGAATCCTTCCGGGCCGGGTAATCTTTGCGGCCGGTTCCCCTCGTATCCCTCGTATCCCTCGTATCCCTGGCGTCGGCATTGCGGGGCGGTTGCGGTTGCGGTTTCGCTTGCGGTATGGGTTCATCCTTACGTCGGCGTTCGCGGTCGGGTCTCCTGGCGTGGGCGGTTTTTTGTCGGCGTTTCCCGTCCACTTCGCCGGCCCGGCCCGGGACCTTATCCTTGACATTGAAAACCATGCCCTGGCTTTTGCTCTTTTCGAAAAATTCATCCTGGGCGACGGCAACCGGGATTTTCATGCCGATAAAGGTTTCGATGGCATCCAGGTTGTACACATAGTCTTCGCATGCCAGGGATACCGCTTTGCCCGTTTTCCCGGCGCGCGCGGTGCGGCCGATGCGGTGGACATAATTCTCGGGGTCCCCCGGTAGGTCGTAATTGATAATCATCTCCAGGCCTTCGATATGCAGGCCCCGGGCCGCCACATCCGTGGCCACCAGGAACGGAAGTTTCCCGGATTTGAAATCTTCGATCACTTTGAGCCGTTTGTTTTGGGGCAGGTCGCCGCTGATATGGAGGCATATATAGCCGTTGTATTCAAGGTGCCTGGCCACCTGGTGGGCGGCCCTTTTGGTATTGGTGAAAATAAGTGCGTTTTTAGGGGCTTCTCTTTTTAAAACTCCCAACATTAAATTCAATTTCTCCCTGAAGGCCACATGGTAGAGCACCTGGGTGATAGTATCCACCGTCACCTGTTCCGGCGTGATCTCGACTTTGGCGGGGCTATTCATGAATTCCCTGGCAAGACGGCGGGTATTAACGTCCAGGGTGGCGCTGTAAAGCATGGTCTGCCGCTGCGACGGCGAGGCGGCATTGCGCATCATGCGCGTGATGTCCGGCGCAAAACCCATATCGAACAACCGGTCCGCTTCGTCGATTACCACATACCCCATCTGCTTGAAATCCAGCTTTCGCTGGTAATGAAAATCCAACAATCGGCCCGGGGTGCCGATGATAATATCGACATTTTTCCTCAACAGTTCTTCCTGGTCGTGATAACCGATGCCCCCGTAAAAACTGCCGATGGTAAAGGGCAGGAACCGGCCCAATAGTTTGGCGTCCTTTTCGATCTGCACTGCCAATTCACGGGTGGGCGTTATAATCAATGCTTTTTTATTTCTCGTGTTGTTTTTATCGAGAAAATGGTGAAATATCGTAATCAAGAACGCCGCGGTTTTCCCCGTACCCGTCTGCGACTGAACCGTCGCATCTCTTCCTTTCAAAGTATAGGCCAGGGTTTCTTCCTGCACCGGCATTAACGTTGTAAATCCCGCTTCCTCAATCCCCTTCAAAATGTTTTTATCTAACTTTAATTCTGTAAATTTCATCCCTCTTTATCCTTATACTCATTATTCATTATTCATCATTCTATTTTTTTATTCATCTCTCACAAAAGATAAATTATATTGGTATCGTGAAACTCAAGGTTGCCATACCGGGAAATGTCGTTTTTAAGGCATTTTTCTACCGGCAGTGCACCTTTTGAGTTCAGTACCTGTTCCAGGTAATACACCCGGTCATCCACCAGGTCCCGGATTATATTTTTATTGTCGATCAATCCACCGTGGGGAAGTATAATCGCCTCAGGCCCCAGTTCTTTAATCAGCTCCAGGCTCTTGATGTGTTCCTCGAAACTGCCGCCGTCGGCGATGTACGGGAGCGTGTTCTTTCTATCCACGCCCATCATAAGCAAATCCCCCACCTGGATGGTTTTACCGTTTATCCCGGTAATGATACTGCACCGGCTGTGTCCCGGCGCATAATGGAATTTCAATGTAAAATCGCCGAATGAAAGGGAATCGCCGCCGCGGATTAAATGCGTGGGCCGGAGATACGTGTACCCCGGCTCCCATACCCGGCAATTGTCGTAATTGTATTCGTATTGCTCATGGACATAGATTCGACATTGGGGCAATACCGCGCACCCACCGGCATGGTCGGGGTGATAGTGCGAAAGCACGATTATTTCCGGCGTGATCCCCTGCGTTTGCAGGTCTGATTTCACCTGTTCCGCGTATTCCGGGTAAGACGGGTCGATAATTAATGCCCGCTTATCCTGGCTGTCCCGGCGACTCACCAGCGCGGTTATAGTGTTCGAGTGCGCCTCGCTGTAATCGGCAAAGGTATACAGGTAAAAACCGTCAGCAACGGTTGTCTTTTTCATTGTTGCATCTTTTTTGCTCATTCACGTCACTTTTTTAAAGAATCTTTAATTGTACCAGATTAATTAAGTTTAGTCCAATTTTAAGATGGCCTTCGGCGACCAGGGGAAAAAAGAAGGTAAGAAGTTAAGAGGGTGAGAAGTTGAGAAAAAGAGGCCCCTTGATAAAGCTCGACGATTTCTCATATTGTATTTTCTTACTTTTTACAATTGAAATAATTCACAAAATAGTCTAAACTATGCAGTGCAATATTTTAGAGGACAGCCATGAATAAAGATGAATTGACGGCATATTGGGTTGAAAGTTCGAATAGGGACTTCAAGACAATGCTGAACTTAGTTAAAAATAAAGATTACCACTGGTCATTATTTGTTGGGCATTTGGTTATCGAAAAATTAATAAAAGCCTATTATGTAAAAAATATTGGGGCCAAACATCCCTTTGGCCATGATTTGTTGCGACTGGCAGTTGAAGCAAAACTGGACTTAGGCGAAGAGCAGAAAGATATATTGGATACGATATCGACCTTCAACATAAGAGCGCGATATGACGATTATAAAGCGGATTTTTATAAATTGTGCACAAAAGAATTTACCTTAGAATGGGTAAAGAAAATAAAAGGATTCAGACAATGGCTTATCGAGATGCTTTAACAAATGTAAAAAAATACATTGAGTGCCTGAAAAAAAACAGGTTTGCGGTCCAGAAGGTTTATGTCTTTGGTTCTTATGCAAAAGGTAATATGCGTGAAGACAGTGATATCGACCTGGCAGTAGTCTTAAAAAATTTGCGGGATATTTTTACTACCCAGGTTCAATTGATGAAATTGAGAAGAGATTTTGACCTACGAATTGAACCTCACCCATTTGATGAAACAGATTTCAATTCGTCCAATCCATTTGTCCATGAAATTCTCACTACCGGGATACAGGTTTTTTAAGATCGGTTCGCCCCCACTTCGCGTTTCTTCGCGTTCTTCGCGGCTTCAGTTAAATCAGATGCCTGATTTTCTCCAGCAATTCGCTGCGCGATACTTCAAATTGCACCTTCTTCTTCCACTCCGCTTTATCCGAAATCTCCGCCGCCATCTCCTTGCCTAAACGAAGATCACGAACCGTCACCACTCCCTTTTTCAACTCATCTTCCCCCAATAAAATCGCGATGGGACTATTTTTATCATCGGCGTAAGACAATTGCTTCTTCAACCCCCGCTGAGACCCGTAATAAACCTCCACATCCATCCCGGCGTCGCGAAGCTCCCGCGCAATCCCCTGGTATTCCACCATCAAATGATCGTCGAACACAATCACCAACACGGGACCGCGCCCACGCAAAGTCCCCGGGACCTGGTTCGTCAAGGTCAATAACTCCGCCAACCGGTCCACCCCAATCGACGCCCCCGTGGCCGGGACCCTCAAACCCAACAAATTCTTTACCAAATCGTCATACCTGCCGCCGCCGCAAATCGAACCCACCCGGCGTTCCCTGCCTTTATCATCCTTGTAGGTTTGCAAGGATTGCACTTCGAAAACCGGCCCCGTATAATAAGCCATGCCCCGCACCAACGTGGGACTAAATACCACCCGCTCTTCATCGAAATTCAACCTCGTAAGTATTTGCTCGATCTTTTGCAACTCGTCGATCCCTTCCCTGCCGATGGCGCCCATCTCATTCATCCCCTCGAGATTAGCCAGGACATCTTGCCGCTTCCCTTCGCCTGAAAATTTCTCAAGGAAACCCATGAGCGGTTTAATAACATCGCCTGCCAATTTCAGCCCCGGGATCAGCGCGCCGGATTGATCCATACGACCGCGGCCCAATTCCTCTTCGATTCCCGCGGCGCCGATCTTGTCCGCCTTATCGATCACCCTCAGGATGGCCTGTTCCATTTCCTCGCCGCCCACGCCGCCACCCGCCAACGAACCCAGGAAACCCTTAAGTATCTTCCGGTTATTAACGTGAACAAGGTAGCTCCCCCTTTTTAAACCCACGGCCTCCATGGCGTCCGCCAACACCATGCACGCTTCCGCATCCGAAGCCGTGTCGGCGGTTCCCACCGAATCGAAATCCGACTGCCAGAACTCCCGGAATCGCCCCGGGTCCAGTTTCGCTTCAAACCTGAAAACCGGGCCGAACTGGTAACGACGAAAATAAGGCGTTTTGTTTTCTTGAAACGGCTCTTTTAAATGCCTCAACCACAGGCGCTCCGCATATAAACGCGCCAGCGGGGCGGTTAAATCATACCTTAATGTCACGAACTGGTTTTCCATTACCACATGGTCCCATTCATCCCTCATCTCTTTCCCATCCGCTTGCAATACCGGCTCTTTTTCCGGGTCCTGGAATGAATAAACGCCTTCCGCTACACTATCCGAATCCGGTAAATACTTTCCCAGGCAATCCGCGTATTCCGGGATGGGGGTATCCCAATGCTCGAAACCATACGACTGGTAAACTTTAGAAGCGGCGTTTATGATTTGCCATTTTAACCCGTTGAGCCCGGGCCCCAGGTCGCGAAACCCTTTAATTTTTCGTGGTACGATTCCCCGCATTTTTTTCTCCTTGAAATGCTGCGTTTAAAAGAAGTAAGAAAGAATACCGACGAAGGGACTTGAACCCTTAACCCCTTGGTCCACAGCCAAGTACTCTGCCAGTTGAGCTACATCGGCATTCACATATAGAATTGTATCAATTTATGAGGATGAAGTCAAGAATCCGGGGGATTATATTTATTCCAGGTTGCCGACTTCTTTTTCTACTTCTTCCAATATCTCGCAGGATTTGACCAGCTCTTTCATCCGGGTATGGTCCGGGTAAAGCGGACGGTCTATCTCCAGGAAATCCACATGTTTACGAACAACCTCTTTGGCTTTGGTAACGCCCTTACCAAAAGTGAATTTCCTGAAATCCAACGCCTGGGAAGCCGCCATAAATTCGATGCCCAATATGCCGTAAGCATTATCCATGATCTGGAAATTCTTAATGGCCGTATTCATACCCATGGACACGAAATCTTCCTGGTCCGCGGCGGCGGGAATAGACTGGATCGAGGCAGGCATACACAGTATACGCTGTTCCACGATCATCATGTCCGCCGTATACTGGCTCAACATCAAACCGGACATCAAGCCGCCCTGGCTGGTGAGGAACGCCGGCAGGCCTACGCTCAATGCCGGGTGATTCAACCGGTTCATGCGACGTTCGGACAGCACGCACACCATGGTAATGGCGGCGCCTGCCATATCCATGGGCAGCGAAACCGGCGAACCCTGGAAATTAGCGCCGGTTAAAGACAGGTTCTTTTCCGGGAGAAAAATAGGGTTGTCGCCCACGCCGTTCAATTCGATTTCCACCTGCGAACGGGCGTAAGCCAGCGCATCATGGGCCGCTCCGATCACCTGCGGGGTAGAACGCATCGAATAAGCGTCCTGGACTTTGCATTTAAGTTTGCCTTCGCCCAGGTCGCCGCCCTTGACGCATTTTTGAATCGCAGTAGCCGACCGAATGGCCCCTTTGAATCCCCTGACCTCATGCAGCAGCAGTTGGTAAGGTTTCATATTGGCCATCAGGGCTTCCAGGGTCATGGAGGCCGCTATTTCCGCCTGTTTTAAGAACCGGTTGGCGTCATAAAGAAAAATAGCGCTCATGGCGGTCAGCACATTAGAGCCGTTAATGGCCGCCAGACCGTCCCTGGCCTTTAACCCCGGGATGGGGATGCCGGCGCGGTCCATGGCTATTTTGCCGTCCAGCAGTTCGCCTTTGTAATAAGCCTGGCCTTCGCCCATTAAGAGCAAGGCGATCTGGGACATCGGGGCCAGGTCGCCGCTGGCGCCCACCGAACCCTTTTGGCAGACAAAAGGCGTAACGCCTTTGTTTAACATTTCAACCAAAGTTTGCGGGATTTCCGGCCGGCAGCCCGAGTTTCCTTTGGAAAGCACATTGATCCGTCCGGCCATGGCGCCGCGCACATATTCGATAGGTGCGGGATCGCCGATGCCGGCGGCGTGGTTGTAAACTAAATATCTCTGGAATAGTTCCATTTGTTCGTCGGTTAAAACCGTTTCGGAAAATTCCCCGATGCCGGTATTAACTCCATACATAATTTCTCTTGCAACGATTTTTTTCTCCAGCATAGCGCGGCATATTTTGATTTTTTCCACTGCCTCGGCCGACAGCTCGACTTTCTCATTATACCGTGCAATTCGGACTACTTTCTCGATTGTTAATCCTGAACCGTTTAATACGATTGCCATTATATAACCTCCTGATATGTTGATCTTTTTATTTAGAACCGATTATAACATAGGAAAAAGGGGAATTCAAATGCAGGCAAAAAATGACAGCAATTCTAATTTTGAACCACCGACAAGTTCGTATGGTAGCTATCTATTCTCCTTCAAAACCCAGGATTGGTTCGATACCCTTTCTTAATAACCATATGTGCGCGATTTTTTATTTCAGGGGGTATTCTTTTTATCCGATTTCACTTATTGGATTCTATTTTTACATACCCCAGTCCCGCTTCTTCCCAAAATTTCAGTAGTCTTGCCATTCTTTCCACATTCCTGGTCGCTGGTCACTGGTCACGAATCACCAATTGCTCATTGCATGTCTGTATCTATGTATCTATAACTCTCGGAAATTCCAATTATGGGAAGCATGTTTGAGATATATCAAAATGTCCATTGCCGGAGGGGTATAACAAGTAATTCAATCAGAAAAAATCCCCCCTATTTCTTTAAAAGCGCCTCCGGTACAACCGGAAGTCCCGGTATCCATTGGGCGAATTTATTATAGGCCGCTGCCACTTTGCGGGCCGTTTCCATTCCTTTCCCGATTCCTTTGAGTATTTTGGAAACATCGGATTTCTCATCGCCCAACGTTTTTAAAAACCGTCCCAGTTTATTCATGGGTTTGCTCAATTTCTCCGGCGATGATTGCGGGGTTACTTCATCGAGGCTGTCCATGATTTCCTTTAATTTCCCCGAAAGCGCCGGGTCTTTGCTTTCCAGCAATTCTTTTAAATCGGAAAAATCGTCCCGTACCGCCGGTAAATCCACGGACACCTTCACATCCACGTTGACTTCGGTGTGGACTTCCGTATGGGTATGCATTATTTGTTGAAGATTGATCTCTAGTTTGCCTTCTCTTATTAATTGCGCCACTTCAAGCTGCCGGGCTTGTACGGGTTTTATGCCGTCCAGTAACTCTTTTACATTATAATCCTTATCCGCTTTTTCCGGGAGGAATTCCTGTTGACCCCGTCTTTCCAGTCGCAGCAAATGATGGTAATCCACGCGGATGCCGGGGTTGTCCGGCAGCGGCACTCTCTCGGACACGTCTATTTTATCGAAACCGGCGTTTATTTCCCTGATGGTGTTTAAGATCACGGCCAGGTACTCCCTGCGCTGGGCGCCGGTTACAGCCATGGTTATGGTTTTCTCCCGGTCGTCGCTCTTGACCACCGCCAGGGCGTCGAATCCCCGGTTCTCCAGCACCACCCCGCTGCGCCAGCGCAATTGGTCTTTAATGTCCCGGTGAAGCCGGACGATTAAACGCGGCATAACCGACGGGGGAAGGAAATTGTAGCTAACCAGGAATTTCAGTGCATGGGCAGAATCGGCCGAATCGAATGGGATTTCCGGCTCGCCCACTTCGAGGAGGTCGGGCACCAGGAGATCGCGGTCATTTTCCAGGGTATAGCAGAGTTCGAATTTTTTCATCATGCCGATGATAAACTTATATTGGCTCTCCGGGTATTTATCGTCCCCTTCATTTTCGGCGGCGAGTATTTCCTTTAATTGGGAGCGGTCCAAAAGTCCTTTGGCGGCGGATAATTGTTTCGAGGTGACGATCTTGTATACGGCGCCGGTGAGCCATTGGGGCCGAAGCACCTGGGTCTCTTCCAGCAGGTATTCCTTGAAATGCAGGATGACGCCCAGGTCGTTGAGGAATGCCACTAATGTTTCCATGGCTTCGCGGTCTATTTTTTCTTCGGCGCAGATATCTCGATAGGTTTTATAGTCGATAAAATCCTCTTCCATATTTTCCAGGCGGATTTTGACGTTGAACCAACTTTTGGGCCAGGTGGTGCGGATGAGTTCGACGCGGGCCAGTTGGTTTGTCAGGGCTTTTTTTAATGGGTCGATGCCGGCGCCGTCGGCGCAGGATAAGGGGTAAAAGCCTTTGATGTTGGGGTATTTTTCCATGAGGTGGCGGCGATTGACGTCGAAACCGGGGTTTTGATCGATTTTATTGAGCCCCATTGCATGGGGGAACTATAAACGGTATGAGCATTGCAATTTGCTTCCTATCACTTTACCCCACTTGAAACATGGCTAAGAGGCTCCCTGCGCCGCAGGGCGGGGGAATCGCCGCCGAAGCTTTTGATATGGTTGAGCCAGTATTCGGTTTTTTCATCCTTCCTGCCGTCCAGCACGAGAATATATAAACTGCGTTTGGAGAGGAAGAACTGGTGGGTGGCGTGCATGATCTCCTGTCCGCCGAAATCCCAGAGGCGGATTTTTATTTTGCAGTTATTTTGGGTGATTTCCATGGTATTAATAT
>Ga0315278_10000862_pt1 | contig 26315 bp, 42 predicted proteins | sample YL17G06_0_MG_FD_203880 | JGI IMG/M metagenome (GOLD analysis project Ga0315278, IMG submission 203880) | Sediment microbial communities from Yellowstone Lake, YNP, Wyoming, USA - YL17G06_0 | ecosystem: Environmental > Aquatic > Freshwater > Lake > Sediment | place: USA: Wyoming | collected... | reverse complement strand
TCTTTGCAAGTTGCGGAACAGGCCTAGTCAGAAAAGTGAAAAAACAATGAAGAATCGTTTTGTAGGAGTCATAACCGTAACCTTTCCAGACGGATACGTTGAAAAATGCTTCATAAGACAAAAAGTCACCAAAGGCGACAAACAGTTCTTACACACAGTCGCCGACTTCGCAAAAATAATAGTTAGCACGATCCCCAAAGATCAGAAGGGCAAAGTCACCTTCAAATACAAAGGCGACTTCTACAAAGAAATCTACGAAGAACTCAAAAAGGCGGGCGGAAGAAAAATATGGAGAAACCCAGCTGCAAACCGCTTAAAATGTTACCTTTAAATCAGGTTGTCCAAGGCGACTGCCTAACGGTTATGGGTGATACACGTGAACATAGTTCCAGCTTTTATGGTAAACCCTACGATGATGCCTCAGTAGATAGGTTTGAGGAACTTTATCAAAAAATAAGGAGGTTGAAAGAGGTGAGCTTGCCGATTAACCAAGTAGTTCAAGGTGATTGCTTAAAAACCATGAACACATTCCCCGCTGACTCCATAGACTTTGTTATGTTCAGTCCACCTATCTAGAGCCATTACGACTCTAGAGTGGAATACTGGGGTTTAAGAAATTATGGTGAGTCTACAGAAACAATATGGGGCGGAGATGAAGACTGCGAACATGAATGGAAGATTGGTATTAAGAAGGGAACAACAGGTGGCGTATGCAAACTTAAAGGTGCAGGAAGAGCTATAACAGAGGCACGATATACCCCAGACAGTGAACATGCTTTTTGTGTTAAGTGTGGTTGTTGGAAGGGGCAGCTCGGTTTAGAACCCACTTGGCAACTATATGTTTCTCACATGGTTACGGTTTGCCAGGAGCTTAAGCGGATTCTGAAGAAGACTGGAAGCATGTATATTGTGCTTGGAGACACCTACGCTGGAAGTGGGCAAGGACATAAAATCTCAGAACAACGAGAAGCATATAAAAAATATTCCCCGAACTTGAACTTTCCTTTCATTCGTCCAACTACAAAGATAGCAGATTATCAGCCTAAGTGCTTGATGGGTATTCCTTGGCGAGTAGCCTTTGCATTGATGGATGACGGCTGGGTTTTACGTGAAAAAATCGTTTGGCACAAGGGCAACCCGATGCCCGGAAGCCAGAAGGACAGGCTTACACAGACTTGCGAGTTAATTTTCCATTTTGTCAAGAACACTGGGAAGGCTATGCTTTGGCGGAACGAGTTGACAGGTGAGTGGCGCAACCTAAGACCAAAGCAGGTTTACTATCATGTTGAAACTCACGAGTTACGAGATGAGTGCCCACCGAAAGAGGAAAGGTACGCTGTTAACGAGTTGGGCAATAGACATCTTGTTTGGAAGCCGCTATGGAGAGGCTTCGACTATTACTACGAGCTTGACGCAATAAGAGAACCACACGAAACATCATCACTTAAAAGAGCGGGAAAGACTGGCGTTGTTCCATTCAACCTACGTGTCAGAGATGCCAAGCGTGGAAAGAAGGGCATGTATGTTGAAGGCGGAAAAGTTAAGCAGTTGCAAGCTTCAGAGAAAGAAGTTGAAAACTACGTTTACCCTGAGAATCCTAGCAACATAATTAAAATAGGAAGACATCATGGCAGTTCACTCAACGAAGGGAGAGCAACCCACTACGAGGGACAACGAATTGAAAATAACTCGAAAGGCAAAAACCCCGGAGACACTTTTCAAACTCGAAAGAAACCTTACATAGGTAACAATCCGCATCGGATGAGGCTTCAGAACGAACAGTTTTTAGCTTTAGACCCTTCAAGACCTATGGATTTAAGTCATCCTAAAGGCAAGAACCCTGGAGACATTTTGGAGAGAAAAGAACCGCCACGACCTATACAACAGCCTCAACGATGGGAGCGTGGAAAGAATGTTTGGGAAGAGCGCTTTAATAAGATAGGAAAAAATCCTGGTGATTTCTGGACGGTCTGCACTAAACCGTTTAAGGGCGCCCACTTCGCCGTGTACCCAGAAGCCATTTGTGTTAACCCAATTCTTTCAAGCTGTCCCCCAAACGGAACGGTTCTTGACCCCATGTGTGGAAGCGGAACCACTTGCCTAGTCGCTAAAAAGCTTGGAAGAAACTATATCGGAATCGAAATCAACTCTGCCTACGTTGAAATGGCTCGTAAGCGACTAAGCAAAATTCCAGAAAAACTCGATAAATACGTGACAGAAAAGCTTAAATGAGATTCAACAAAGTAAGGCTGAGGCTAAGCCTATGCCTGAAGAAAAAGAGCCTGAAAATGAGGAATCAGAATCAGAAATTGAAGAAAACGAAAATGAGGAATCAGAGGAATAAAAAACGGAAATTAAAGACGTAAAGGTTTCATGCTACAAATGCGGCGTTTCAGTCTTCATTGATGTCACTGAAAAGACTAAATATTGGATTTGCCCAAGATGCAGTTCTTTGAATGGGGTTAAAAATCTCATCGCACAAATTCTTATCGATACAATTTTGCCTGATAAAGTTAGAGTGATAGAAGGCGAAGACACAAAAAAGGCAAGTGAAGAGTAGAGCACTCTGCTGAAACTCAAAAACCTCTTTTTCTTTTAGTGACTAACCATGACCTCTAAAGATGCTGAAGAAACTTGTTCTGGATATTTGAGAAAGCCACACAATGTAAGCCCAGTCTTATATCTTGTCTATCCAGACGGAACAAAACAAGGACTGTGCCGAGTGTGCGCAAACCGCTGGCTACTCTCAGATGAGGAGTGGCCACCAAAAACCACAATCGAAAAGTCCAACTCTGAAGACAAAAGGTCAAACCTAGCCAACACTGAAATACCCACTTAACCCCTGCTTTTACAAAGGATTTTCCATTTAACCTTCCCACTTATCCATGCGTTAGCACACGTTAATCTTAAATCCTTAATTCTATAATACCTGCTCTTAAGTGGTTAAAATGTGCAAGTTCAGCAAAAGAGAATTAGAAGTCTTAAAGCTAAGTAAAGAAATGCCAGACGACGAGGCGATTAGAGTTACCTTAGGCATGGAAAGCCGAAAACAAGTCGCTGTGCACAGAAGCAACGCCAGACGCAAAATTGTTAAGGCCAGAAAGTTTTACCAAAACGGTATGAAAGAATTTGGCGAGATCCTCTTTCCAGGCACGAAAAAGAAATACAAAGGCGTCTAATTGTAAGGTTCTTCTTATTCAAGTTGATGGCAAAATGCCTAACCTAAGGAAAAAGGGGGAACACCCCCAAAGGTTAATCAGATACAGGCGGAATGGGAGCTTATAGCATACCATGCCTTCTACCGCAACCCTCACCCATGACGGGTCTAATCGTCCGATTGAAGGTAGTTGTCACCTAGGTTAGGTGTCCACTTCAGAGCTTATCAGCGTTGAGGCGTACTCTCCTCTTCACCTAGAGTCTGCCTGAAACATCCTCACTCTGACGCTACCGACTTGCACGGTTTCTTACCCCTTAAGGAAGGCTACTCTTTGCGTCTCCCATCCCTAAAGGTGGGTTAAATCTCTATTCTTCTGTTTATGCTTATAAGTTTTTTTAGTCTCTTAACCCAGTTTACAAGCAAAGTCAAGTCCCAATTACAGAAGTTTAGAGAAAGTTTTTTATCTGTTATCTGTCGTATCTACTCTCTAGGTAGTCCAATTTGCCCCGTACCACTCCGAAAAACGTGCAACAAGCACCCAGCACGCAAAAAATGACCCTTACCTTTACGAAGGAACTTAAAGAAGCCGTAGTCAAAAAGGCTAGAGAAATGTTCGGAGACAGAAAAGGGGCAATTTCAACATATGTTGAAATGATACTTCGCAATAATTTAGGATTAGACCAACCAGAGGTAGTAGAAGCATGACTGAAGAACCAACACAAGAAACCCCCCAAGAAACTTTACCAGCCCCCCCACAAGAAGAAGAGAGAGAAGAACCTGTTTTCGACTTAAAGTCTCTGCTTAGTTCTAAAAAAGGCGCACAGTTTGGAACAGGCGAAGTTATGGCATATGCTATACTTGCCGACATAATGGATAGGCGAGAGGACCGCCGAGAAGAACGCCTATGGAAAAGAGAGCAAAGAATGAATCCGCAGTCAAACAAGCCAAGTCCAGAAGTTGAATCTTTAAAAGGTGAAATCTTACAGTTACGGAAAATCGTTGAGAGCTTGGCAGGAACAATCCAGTCGCAACAGCAAAATGAAGCTCAAAAAGTCTTCGTTGAGGGCGTAGTCAAACAAACAACCGACAAAATAATGCCTGAACTTCAAGCAGTCAAGGAAAAGCTCGAAGAGTACGACGAAAAAATAGCAAGCGGGCAAAAACCTGAAAGTTCAAGCCTCGAAGAAATAAAGCAAACACTCCAAAACATGACAGACAAAATAGGCGAGAAAGTAGGCGCAAGCGGCAAAACCCTCACAGACGTAGTGTCCGACGTTGACAAACTCATGGCACTTATTGACGCTGTTGAAAAACGCATGAAACACGGCGAAGGAGGCGAAGTAGACTACAAAACAATGACAGTCAGCACCTTGGGCGAAATAGGCAAAGAACTCATATCAGCCTACAGAGACGTATCCACAGCCTCACCCTCGGCTTTTGGCCAACCGCCCGAGCAAGAAACACCAGCCTCAACCATGCAAACCATAATCAAACGCCAAGTCCAAAACTACATCCTGCAACGCATGGAAACAGGCGCCACAACATTGGACGTTCAGCAGGCTGCACAAGAACTAGGCTTAACGCCTGGGCAAGTCGCATGGGCATACAATCAACTCATGAAGGAAGGGTGGTTCCACGTTCGAACGTCCCAGAAAACGAAAGGAAAGGTGAAACAACCTGTCCAAGAACAAACAAGAGAAGAAACCGAAACCGAAGGAGCCTCAGAAGAAAGCGACCAAGTCTTTGAGCCACCCCCAGAGTAAACCAGCGCCTCAAATTCCGCAGACAGTAATCATTGAAATGACACCGAAATTCTACAATGCGATGAAGGCAAACTTGTTAGCCAAACAAAACCCCCTCGTCAGAAGCCACGTCAACACTTACTTCGAATGGCTCAAAACCATAAAACCAGAAGAAGTCATAGACGCCATAGAAACGGGCACAACACCACAACAAGCCTACAAACAACTCGGCGCAAACCCAATCCGCCTAGGCATAGCAGCGGCCAGAGGCTTCCTCAAAGCCATGCCAAAATACAGAAATCAACTCAAAGAAGTAGCCACACCAAAACTTGCTAGGCTCACACTAAAATTTGAAAACCCAACCACCTACGCAGTCATCCAGAAGTATGGCAAAAAAGGGGCACAATTCGTGGAAGAATGGGTTAATGGCGCGCTAGAAATTTTGGGCGTTCTTCCAAAACCAAAGGAGGAACAACCACGAAAAGCGTAGCTCTTGTGACAGATTTCAACGCAGTTTCGTTTCGTGAAGTCTCACTTGCAATCGCCCAAGTTCTGAAAAAAGAAGGCGTAAAAGTAGGACTCTACAACCTAACGGCACAAAAAATTAAAGAGCACAATATTATCTTTGTCGGCAACATTTTCAGCTTATCTATCAGTTATGCCCAGCGTTTCCTTCCCGAACACAACCTAATATTTTATGCCGTAACCGAAGGCACCCCAATACTTGACAGCATGAGCCACAAAATAAGCCAAAACATCACCTACATAACGCCAAGCCAATACACTAAACAATGCTTAGAACAGGCAGGCTTAAACGTCGAAGCAGTCATACCCCACGGAATAGACCTAAACAGTCCATACGACAAAAACTTCCACGACCGAATAAAACAGAGCATACCGCAACCCAGCAAAGTTGAACCCTCAAACATAATGCTGTGCGTGGCGGGAAACTGGCGACGCAAAGCCCTAGACAAACTTCTCATCGCCGACAAAACCATAGAAAAAATAACGAGAGACTCCTTTCTGATATTGCACTCTGGAATAGGCGACACAAACATAGTCCACCTGCAACAACTATTAGAGCTGAAGCGAATGTGGTTTACCAATTTATGGGGAGCACTATCACAAGCGAAACTATCGAGCCTCTACAAACTATGCGACTTCTACGTTCTACCATCAATGGTTGAAGGCTTCTCTCTGACTTACCTCGAAGCCTTCAGGTGGAACAAACCAGTGATAGGAGTAGACTGTCCCGCAGGAAACGAAATAGTCAAAGACGGCTACACAGGCATCCTAATCCCCGTAACAAAAACAGAAGACATCGTCTGGCAAGAAAGACACGCCATACGCCTACACTACTTCGATTTGGATTCCCTTATAGACTCTATGCTCCTCCTATGCAACCAAGAAGTCAGAGCAAAAATGGCGAAAAACATAGAAAAAGAAAAACAAAAATGGGACTTCCGAAGCCATTATAAGAAGTTCCTTAAATATTTGAGTTAGAGGATGAAAAATATGGAAATTCACATCACGGGAATAGCGGGAGTTCTTGGAAGCACATTAGCAAATCACCTGTTGGAAAGAGGATATACAGTTGCTGGAAACGATGTCATACGATTTGAGGAAGCTTGGAAACTAGACGGCATAAAAGACAAAATCGAATACAAGTGGAAAAGCACTGAAGACCTTAAGTGGCACGACCTACAAAACGTGGATGTTCTAATAGACTGTGGCTTGCCAGTGCCCGATAGACCAGTAGGCATAAGCTCACCAGTCTACACAGTCCTAGGAAACATATTGCCCCCCACACTCTTGTTAGAGACAGTTAAAAGCTTAAACAAAAAACCCATCTGCATTTACCCATCAAGTTTCAATTCACTATACGGTCATGCCGGACAAGAATTCACTGAAGAGACAAAAATAGCTCCCTCATCCGTTTACGGATGGACTAAAGGAGTAGTTGAAGAGCTTTACCTAACCTACGCGAGAGCTTACGGTCTGCCCGTCATCATAACAAGAGTCGGCTCAGCCTTCGGTCCAAAAATGAGAAGCGACGAATTAGTCGCCAAACTGATAATTCACTGTCTCAAAAACAAACCCTTCAAGCTGAAAAGTCCAATGGCTTGTAGGCTATGGACATACGCAAAAGACGTGCTGAGCTTCTACACAGTTTTGCTTGAACAGGTTGACAAGCACATCGGTAAAACACTCCACTGCGCAGGCAACAAAGAAGGAGTAACAATCTCAAACGTTGAATTAGCCACAAAAATACAGAAAATAACAGGAAACAACATCCAAATCTTGGAAGACCATTATGAGCCTGGAGAATTGATAAACGGAAAACCCGTCAACTTTACGGCAAACTCGGATTACACCCAGAAAGAGCTAAACTGGAAGCCCCGTTACACATTAGACGAAGGAATCAAGGAAACGGCTAACTGGTTTAAAGAAAACTTATGGAGGTATACAGTTTGACAATTTGCTTCTGCCAAGTGACCCATAAAGGCGACTTTGAAAACACAAAAACATGTGTAGAACGCATAGCCCCCTACGTGGACAGAATAATCATAATAGAGGATAACCTAAGCCCTGAAGAAATAAAATGGCTTCAAGAAAGAAAATGCGAAGTTTACACGCATCCTTGGCAAGACTCCACAAGCCCAATGCGAAACCAATACCTTGAAAAACTCAACGATGGCGATTGGTGCGTAACAAGCGACCCAGACGAACAATATGACATAGAAATCTGCAAAAACCTACGCAACCTCATCGCTTCTGCAGAAGAATTCCACTTCAACATGATTCTCATAAACTCCCATGACGTATGGATAAAAGACGACGGTTCAACCGAAGACATGAAAGGCGACTATCACAAGCCGCTCATCTTCAAATACGTCAAAGGCGTCCAATACGTCGGCACAATCCACGAAACCCTCATCGGCGCACAATGGCTAAAAATCCAAGCCTCAGACAAATACTTTTACCGTCACATCAAAAAACACTCAACAGTTTGGAGAAACGCTGTCCGCAACCACTTCTGCTGTGGCGGAGGTGACAATCTTGCAGACAAAAATCCATACTGGGTGGAACTGAGAAGCATCTGCGATTCCATAGGCATAAAATCATGGTATCAATTCGACGAGTACCTCAAAAAAGGAAACATAGACCAGCACCTCAAAGAATGGATGATTAAACTCAAAGACATAGATGAACAGCCTTGGCACAGCGAACTGAGAGAGCACTACTTATACTATTTCGTGCATCTACACCCTGAAGAAGCACCCTCGCCTGAAGAAATCGAAAAAACCAAAATACACCATTGGAGCAAAGGACCACCAACATATCCCGAAGGCGGCATAACCGAATACATAATCAAACTCAAAGAAATCTTCCAAAAACAACTAGGCAGACTTCCAAGCAAATGCGAACAAGAACAACTCTATGCCCAAAACTACGACCTTGAAAAGCTAGAAACATTCTTGGATTTTTATAACAACCTTAAAAAAAGCGGGCTTAAAGAAGCGTTCAAAGTTCTGCCGCTCGCCATATTCGTGGGACAAGTCTACCATGAGCTACTAGGCAGAGAAGTGGATGAATCGGGTTTTCAAAGCTACTGCCAACTAATCGTTGACGGCACAATCCGAAGAGAAGACTTGCCACGAATATTGATGCAATCAGAAGAATACAAGGCAACGCATCCAACTAAGAACCCAAGCCACGAAGCCCTAATGTACTACTGAGGCGATAAAATGAAAGTCGCTCTCACATGTCCAGCAACAATCTTTCCTGCGGAATACGGGGGTTCAGAAAAGACAGTGGGATACCGAGCAATGGAACTTGACAAAATGGGACACGAAGTCCACCTGTACAGTGCTGGTCCATACAAGCCTGCAAATGGGAAATTGATTATTTGGAGTGGAAATGTAGGGGACGTGCACACGGGCGAGTATGACATTATAGATAACAACTGCCAATCCGAGTTTTCCTGCCATAACCAAATCAACACTGTTCAAGGCCCATTCTATCCCAAACGAAATGTTGTGTGCATAAGCCACAGCCAAGCGAAGGGCATGGGGTTTCATCCAAATTGCAGAGTAATCCACTATGGAACTGACATCAACTATTTTACGCCATTGTTTGAAAAGGAAGATTGGTTTCTGTTCTTTTCAAGAATCGTTCATGGAAAAGGGGTACACATAGCTGTTGAACTTGCAAAACTCATAGGCTTTAAACTCAAAATCGTAGGCGAAGACCAAAAATATGTAGATGTGACATACGTAGAGCATATAAAAAACACATGCAAAACACTACCAAACGTCGAATACGTAGGGACAGTCTCAAACGAAAAAGCACTATCGTATCTACAACACGCAAAAGCCTTACTTTTCCCCCAGTTCTGGGGAGAAGCATTCGGCTTAGTCATGATAGAGGCGCTCGCATGTGGAACCCCCGTCATCGCTGGCGGAAGCAACGGTGCACCACCAGAAGTCATAGAAAACGGCAAAACAGGATTCTTGTGCAACGACTTCGCCGACTACATAAAAGCCGTTAAAAGCATAGACCAAATCAACCCCAAAGTGTGCCGTGAAGAAGCTGTAAAACGCTGGTCAGCAAGGCGCATGGCTGAAGACTACCTGAAACTTTATGATGCTGTTATCAGAGGCGAGTCTTGGTGACTGACTCTGAAGAAATCGAAAAATGGGATGAAAACCACAAGCAAGCAATAAACATGCCCCTATCAACAGACTTGACTCTTCCCAATTTTGCCAAAAAATACCTACAAGAAAATAGAAGAAACGCTCTGGATGTGGGCTGTGGATTAGGGATTCCATTAAACGCTTTCGTATTAGCAGGGTTCACAGTAACGGGCATAGACCAGTCAAAATACGCAATCAACATTTGCCAACAAAGATTTCCCAACTTAAAATTCTACTGCATACGAGCTCAAAACATAAACCAAATATTCACCAAAGAGTTTGACCTTGCCTACACCATAGCCGTTCTCCAACACAACCTAATCTCTAGGAAAAAAGCCATCGTCGAGGCCATAAAACATGCTTTAAAAGATGACGGCTTACTTCTGACAGCAGAGAGCTGCGGATCAGGAGAATACCCTAAGGAAGACGATTCTTACTTTCACCCATACGTTTTGACAAAAGCAGGCTGGATCAGATTTATGGGCGAATGCGGATACAAACTTGTAGATTCTATCCCTCTGAACAAGGACTACGGTTTCCTATGGAAAGTATGAAGATGGTGAAGCATATTGCTAGATCTCTTAGTGGGAGTGACATCATACAAAATTCATGTGTCTCATCCGCATACCAACCTTTATGAACTCACAGCCAAATCTCTTCAATCAGTTCTTTCTCAAAACACTAAATACTCCTTTGAGGTTATCCTTGTGGACTATGGAACCGAAGAAAACACACTAAAAAAGTTACAGGCTGAGGTTAAGGGCTTTGAGATAATCCGTGATGTCTTTTCGATCAGCAAAGCATTTAATGTGATTTTTAGGGAGGGATTTGAGAAGAGGAATACACGATACATACTGGCAATGAGTAATGATGTTATACTGGAGCCAAGAGCAATTCAATCCGCTATGGATTACGCGTCAATGGCGCATGAACGGATTGCTTTAATCGGTGCTCATGACACAGACATATTCGCGTGTTTTCTGATGTCAAGAGAAATGTATCTGCGAGTGGGACCTTTTGATGAGAATCTGATATACTATCCCGATTGGGATTACGAAGAGCGTTTGCGTGAATTGGGCTTGGGAATGTGTTCTTGTGACCTGTTTAAAGTGGACCATGTTAAGTCATGGCATAGAACATCTAAGGGAGGACATACATTAGGTGTTTTTTTCTTTACTGATAAGGTTGAAGAACTACAGAGAAGGTCATGGGAATACTTTAAGAAAAAATATCCAGAAAAACATAAAAAACGGCGTGTTGGTTGGCAATGACTAGCGTCTGCCTTATAAATCCTCCTCAAACTGAACTCAGACAACCATCCGCTTATATCCCTCTCGGTCTTGCATATATCGCTGCTGTTTTAGAGCAATCTAACATTGAAGTGAAGATTCTTCAGTTAGCTGATACCCCTATGGAAAAAGTTAATCCACATTTTTTTCCAAGTGCTGATTGGTTTGGGATAACCTGCGTATCAGCAACTTATTCTTCTACTGTCGCAATATCCAGAATGCTTAAAACTCATGTAGTTCTGGGTGGTGTTCATCCTTCTATACTGCCATACGAAACACGTAATGATACTAACGCCCACTCCGTTATTATGGGCGAAGGGGAATACGCTTTTAGAAACATGATATTGGAAGGCAATTGGAAACCAATCATAAACGCTGGGATTATTAAAGATTTAGATTCTCTACCCTTTCCAGCGAGGCATCTCTTCGATTATAACGATGTTGTTGATACTACTGGAATACACGGATGCGAAAGAGGAATCAAGGCAACTACCGTGATAACCAGTCGAGGATGCCCATTCAATTGTAGCTTCTGCTGTAAAGGGCATGAGATGTTCAGTGTCTTTCGGTTCCGGTCAGCAAAAAATGTTAGAGCTGAACTAGAGATGCTGATTAAGAAATATGGAGTGGAGCACATCCGATTTGTTGATGACGCATTCACGGTTAATAGGGACAGAGTGTTTAGCATTTGCGACGAAATTAGGGATTTAAATATAACTTGGGCATGCATAACCAGAGCCGACTTAATCGATGAAAAGATGTTACGTGCCATGAAGGAATCTGGTTGCTTAGAATGCCACATCGGCGTTGAATCGGGCTCAGCCAGACTTCTGAAGTTAATGAATAAACAAGAAAATGTTAGAACCTGTCTCCAAGCCATAAAAAAGATTAAGAAGGCTGGATTGAGGGCTAAGACTTATCTTATGGTCAACTTTCCAACCGAAACTGAAGAAGATGTAGAGCTGACCAAAAAATTTATGCTTGAAGCAAAACCTGACAAGTGGACATTATCATCTTTCACACTTATTCCTGGAAGTGACGTATGGAAACACCCCTCAAAATATGGCGTAAATACGTCAAGCTACAGTGGATGGTTCTATCCAGATGAGCATGGTAATGAACGCTATAAGGAACTGAAAGCATGGCTACAAGATAATATACACTAGCTAGTGAAGTGGCGACTTCTTATATGGGATGTGAAAAAACCCTCAGTTTTGAGGAATGCTGGAACCAAACAATGGATCAGATCAAACAAGAATACAACGCCACCCCGTCACAAACATATTCAGAACTTGAGTTACTCTATCCATACATCGAGGAACTCCGACCTAAAAACGTGCTTGAAATAGGTGTGCAGTTTGGAGGTTCCCTTAGATTTTGGATTAATGCCCTGCAAGAAAGTGGATGCGTGATAGGTATTGACAACGACCCGAAAATTCCTGAGCGAGTCAAAACATGGCAACGCTGGCTAAAAAAAGGACAGAAACTCCGCATACTAAATATGGACAGCACAAAAAACGAAACACTAAAAGAAGTTCTGAAAATACTCGGCAACCAGAAACTCGACTTCCTCCACATTGACGGAGACCATGAGATGCCCGCACCACAAATGGACTACAACAACTACGGATGCCTAGTTAGACCAAACGGCATAATAGCCTTCCACGACATAGGCGGACCACCAGAAGTAACACAAAACGAAAGTCTCAGAAATTTCTGGAGCCAACTTAAAAAGCAGCTTTTGGCAACAACAAACTATAAAACTATGGAGTTCGTCTGTCGCCATCCCACTGGGATACCCTGCGGATTCGGAGTAATAATAAAAAGTGAATATGACGAGGAGATGAGGAGTAAGTGAATCCTGAAACTCTCGACATCCGCTTAAATGACGAAGTGCTCGATATAGGTAGTGGAAATAATCCGAATTCCAAGGCTACGGTTTTGCTAGACCTCTACATCAAAGACTCGTCTCATAGAAGCATGCATGAGTTAAAGATTGATGAACGACCATTTGTCAACGCCAGTATTGAATATCTGCCTTTCCGCGATAAAATATTCGACTATGTAATCTGCAATCATGTTTTAGAGCACGTAGACAACCCAGTGAAAGCATGCCAAGAAATCCAAAGAGTCGGAAAAAAAGGCTACATAGAATGTCCTTCTCCCTTCTTGGAACAAGGTTACTGGATCGCTACGGACGGCAAATCCCACTGGGAAAAACACAAATGGTATGTATGGAACCCAACGCAGTCGGCACACGCCGCAGAAAAACGGGAAATAAGCCACAAACTGATTTTTCAACGTAAAGACCCCACGCACTTCGATGAAACCCGCTTCGCCCATGTCATACGCTTAATGTTCAATGACGTAAGAACTCATCACAGTCAAGACGGACAGAATAACGATTACATAAACAAAATAATGAGCATGTTCACTCCGAACATTCACCATACAATCTTTCACTTTGAAGGCTCGTTTAAAATTGAAATAAGAAATGGAAGACTTTAGAGGGCTAACAGAATACAACAACATACCACAAATATTTAAGCAAAATCAAATACTTATTTTTTTGTAAGGTGAAATTTGAATGAGTGCTAAAATTGTTGGAGGCGCCATGGGAGGCGTCTTCGTTCCCATAGTCATCGAGTTCGCAGCAAAAGGCGCAAGAATCAGCGAACAAATTCCATACAAATGGAGCGGAGTCATCGGCACGGCTGGCGGATTCTTCACAGGAGTCTTGCCAATCGTCTGGAAAGACTATCCCCTAACCAAAGGCATGTCACCTGACAACAAAAACGCGGTCATAGCCTTCGGAGGTTCAATGTTCGCAACAGGCTTAAGCATGCTAATCCTAGACGAACTACGCAAACGCGCAGCCTACACCTTCAGAGAGGAACTGCCCCTCGGCGGATACGAGCGCGGAGGCTTAGAGATTCCACCTGAAGAACTCATAAAGGAGATTTAGGTGAGCAGAAATGCCAGCCCCATATTTCTATCCTAAGAAATTTATAGACAAGTACCAAGCAATCATAGACCGAGCCTACGCGGCAGCCCGCGCAGAAGCAGCCCGCATAGCCGCAACCAAACGAATCGCCATGAAAATCGAATTCCTCAAACCCGTCCACCTCGACCGTAGCCTATACAACCTTCCAGGCTCAACGGACAAGCTCTACACGCTCAAAAGCAACGTTGCCATCTTCCCATTCGGCATAATCAACGAAGACCCAACCTTCGACTACATCAAATGGTACAGCGGCAACAAAACAAAATACATAGCTGACTGGTTCGTCAGACCCATATACCTCTTCGAAGAGAAAGAAGGAGTATACGCGGGCAACCTCGACCCATACGTGTTCAGAGGAGACGAAAGCTTCACAATAAACTGCCACAGCACAACAAGCTCAACAACAATAGAAGGATGGCTACTCGGCTTCGCAGTCATGCCTGTAACCCTTGAAGACGTCAAACTCATAAGCGACTAGGCAAACTAGCCACCCCTTTTCTCTACGCCCTCCCAAAAACTAGGAGAAAATCTAAATGAGTAAAAGTACCCCTCTTATTTACGAAAACGTATTCGGAACAAGCGTCACCAGAGGCGTATCAGCAACCAAAAGACCAGTCGCTGTAGGCTGTGCTCTTTTTGACGAAGCATGGAAAACCCGCATAGAAGACACAACACTTTATACAGGAACAAAAATAACCATAGTGATAACCCTCCACGAAAAAACAGACGGCTACTCATGCAAAAGCCCAGACGTTTACCCTGAATCAACAGAAAAGCAACCAGTAGACGTTTACCACAGAGTTGCAGGTGGAGCATGGGAAAAACTTTTTACAGTCACAATAAGCGTAACAAGCGATCATGGAACGCCAGCCCATTGTGGAGCAGACAAATACTACACGTTGATGGCAGTGGGCAAACATGAATTCTACGCTTACTACGCTGGAAACGCTTACTTGGAAGGGTGCAAATCAAAAGTGGCGAAAAGCTTTGCCAAACGCTGTTCGGCTTGCTGAAGCCTTCCCTCTTCTTTATGAGAACGTTTATGGCACAAGCCCAACAGTAGCAGTAAACGTTGCAGCCGCCCTCACAATAACAGTTAAAGACGCAATCTTAAAAAAGCCAATAAAAGGCGCCATAATATTAGCTGACACAAACACGGCAACAACAGACGAAACAGGAACAGCCACCTTCGAACTTCTCCCCCCAGGCACCTACACCGTCAAAGTCACACATCCAGCCTACATGCCCAAAACAGGCACAGTAACCATAACAGAAGCAGGCGCCCTCAAAGAAGTAACCCTCTGGCCATACTGGATAATCCCAGCAGGCATAGGCGGTGGCTTCGCCATAGTAACCCTCATCTACTTCCTAACCAAACCGAGGCGATAAAAATGCCCATACTATACGAAACTGTCATGCAAACCAAACGCTTTTCAACAGTTAGGCTAAGCCCTCAAATAACACGAAAAACCTACGCAATACCTTTTCCATCAACACTGCCAGAAGGAAGCACAATCGGAAAAGGAACAATAACTTGGGACCCAAAATACACGAAAGTTGTCGCCGCCTACCTTAGAGTAGCAGGCGACCTAGTTGTAGGTGGTGCCAATTTGCTTATACCAGTAAGAGGCAGAGTTTCTTTCATTGTCAACGGAGCCGTAGATGGAGAAGTCTTAGGTGATGTCTGCATAGGCGAGTGCCACAAAGGCTTCAGCTTCGACTATGACATAACCTACATGGTCCAAAATGGAGAAAACACAGTTACCTGCGAGGTAGCGAAATCATGGGGCTGGCCCACGTGGGTTCAGGTCAGAAACTTCAGTTGTGCCATAGTCATAGACTTTGAAGGAAAGCCTCCCGATGTAGATATAAAGCCTCCACCTCCTGAATGGTGGGGCTACGTGAAATGGGGAATGATAGGCGTAGGCGCCATAGTCTGCATTGGCGTAGTCCTTCCTAAAATTATTGAACTAGCCAGAAAACCGAAGGAATAAAAATGCCTCTGCTCTACGAATCATACGCTACGCCTCAACATGGCGACACAGTAAAAATCTGTTTCGAAACAAGAAACGCCATAAATCCAAATCTGGTTAGAGAAAAACTTGTGCAATACGACTGGAACGCAAAAGGACTGGAACTCGTCAACGTTAACGTTCACCAGAAAGGCGGATGCGTCACCGTTAAAATATTGCCTTCGTTCATACTGCCTATAGTATGGGTTGCTATCGCCGCAATTGTTCCAGCAGCACTAGGGCTGGTTGCTACAATCGTGAAGATGTGGGTTGTCGCCCAAATAGCTAATCCACTCTTAGCGCCTGGTCCGTTCGGCTTTCCTATGGTGTTCTGGCTCATAATCGCAGCAGCAGGCGTATTAATACCTTTGGCAATAATATTACGCAAGAAGTGAGAGAATGGGAAAACGCAAAATTTCAACATTTTCAAAGCAAATGACCGAAGAAGAGGCAAAGCACGAAATAGAACTAGGCACTCCGACAGGGCAAGCCTTAAAAAAAGCTGAGGACCTATATCAGAAGCGGAGGAAAAAGTAGATGCCGATACTTTATGAGCCAACCGATAGACTTGTCCGTTTCTATGGAAGCAAAATGCGGAAGCTGTCGCCAGATCCTAGTGTCACAAGCTTTCTAGCTGGCATGGTAGTCGGATTCTTTGTTCTTCCAATAGTTCTGCCCATCGTGGGCTACCAAGTAACCAAACGCTGGGGCCCAAAAGAGTAAGGTAAGTGAGCAATAAATGGAAAAGAAAGATGTGCTTCCATTACTCGGCGGAGCATTAACGACAGGTGCCATAGACGGTGTCCTCGAAATGATATTCGACTCTGACCCAGCAAAATGGAGCGGAAAGTTTCCCTACATCGAAACAATCAATCCGTTGCCACCCGTAGACGACTGGATAGTTCTAGGCATCCCCGCAGTAACCTACGCGATAGGACACTACAAGAAACGAGAAGACGTAAAAGCCTTCGGACTAGGCGGACTCCTATACGCAGGCGGAATGTTTCTGCACCATATAATCCTTCGCACACGAAGAATGACAGGGATAACATTCGCACACGAACTACCCCTTGGACAAGAACTGCCCATACCACAAATCAAAGAAATCTAGCTGGCTAAAACGTGTGGCCTGCACATCAACAAGTCCCCAGTTAGCGTATGTGCTAGGGGCTATGTTGGGCGATGGCTACATTAAGAAACGGCGAAAAGGTCTGGGGCAACAAAAATATGTTATCCTAGATGTCAAAGACCGAGATTTTGCTGAAGGCTTTCAAAAAGCGATTAATAATTGTTTGAAACGCTCGGTGAGTATTCAGAAATGTGCAACTGGTTTTCGAGTAGAAGTTCATTCAATATTTTTGTATGATTTGTTTAAACAAGGTTTAGGAGCGGTGGAAAGAATTGCCGAAGCGTATTCCGTTGATTTTCTTAGAGGTTTGTTTGATGCTGAGGGTTATGTGACATACCATGAAGAGAAAAATGGTCGTTTGCAAAAATGTGTAGGCTTGTCAAATTCCAATTTAGAATTAATTTCAATTGCTCAAAGATTTTTAAGATACATAGGAATTGAATCAAAAGTAAGCAAGCAAAACAGCGTTGGACGGAAAACCATTGCTCCAGATGGGCACTCGATAATAACAAAGAAGCAATGTTACCTGTTAAGAATAAGAAGGAAAGACGGTATTCTATTATTCTTTCACAAAATCGGTTTTCTGATAAAACGGAAGGAAAAAGCCATAGAAACATTGACTCGTTTGCTGAGTGTCAGAAGAGGATTGGGGGAGCCTTTACCTGAAGTTACGAGAAGTAGACTCTCCAAAAGCAAAAAAGGGAAGAAAAGACCTGACATGGTGGGGGATGCAAATCCAGCTAAAAGACTTGATGTAAAAGAAAAATTAAGCATAATGGCGAAGGAACGATGGAAAAAATGGCGACAATCTTAATCGCTACCAGTCCTACGGATAGCCCCACGTTTTATGGCTACACGTATTGGAAACGCTACGCCCGAACACCCGCAGAAAACGGACACCAAGTCGTAATCCTCAAAAATGCTTCGCTTTCCACTTTTGAAAAAGCCCTGAACAAATACGACCCACGCTTAGTCATCATGGATTCCCACGGCGGTTCCAAAGGAGTTGAAGTGAACGGGCACGTTATCTTAGGCGTTAAAGGCTACGACCCTGAACTGGGATTAAAAATCTACGGCACCAACACACATTTCATGGCTGGGAGAATCGTTTACTTGGCTACATGCAACACGGGCAAGGAACTAGCCTTCAGACTGATAGACGCTGGAGCCATAGCAGTAGCCGCTTACCGTGAGCCTTTTATTTTTCTTTCTGAGGAGCACACTTCAAACCCGCTAAAAGACATGATAGCTTATCCATTTTTCATTAGCCTCATGCAGCCTGCCCTTCAACTTGCCACGGACAAAACCTTCGGGCAAGCCGTCACCATCACACGAGAAGCCTTCCAGTATTACCGTGACTTGGCTGAAAAAAAAGGCGACGAGATGTCTGCGAAATACTTAAATTTTGACGCTTCAAGCCTAGTAGCCCTTGGAGATATGGAGGCTCGGCTGTGAAAGAAGAACTTTTAATCGTGGGCTTGGGAATCGCTGGAACCATAGCGGACTATGCAACCACGAAAATAGGGTTGCGACTTGAACTTCCAGAGATAAAACCTTCAGAGATAAATCCTTTAGTAAACCCTGTGTTTGAAGGCGCATTCGCAGTCGCCGGCCCACTGCTGATAAGTGGCGTTGGAAAACGCTTAGGGGCATCTCCTACATTAACGCTGGCGCTGATGATTGTGCCCGCATCAATACCTTGGATCGTAGCCACCCGCAACCTCATAATCATAGGCACAGTGAACGCTGGCAAATATCCTATAAACGAGTTCCCACTAATATACTGGCGATGAGCATGTCGCTGTTTCCCGAAGAAGAAATGCCCCTGTTCGATGTGCAGACAGCGAGAAGCGTAAACAGAACTTTCCAGCAGAAACCAACCCGCATACCCCTAGAACTCCCACTCCAACCAACCTACATAATCAAAGAAGAACCGAACTACACGCCCTTAATAGCCATAATAGGCATACTGTCCTTCTTCGGCTTCTTAGCCTTCCTAGCGTTTTTCAAACCAGCAAGATATGAGCCTACAGGAACAGAGAAACTTGAAAGGGAAATAGGCGAGATCAGAAAAGAACTAAAATATGGAAGGTAACTCTATGGCTTTGGAAGTCTGGCAAGAAGAAGGCATACACGAAGAACAAGAAATTACAGTGAGCAACGGCGAAACCAAGCAGTTGCTTTTCTATCCCTACAAAATGTTTCACTTGGACATTTTAAACAAGGAAGACTCGGCGAACAACGTGAAAGTGATGATAAACAGCCAAAGCCTACCGCAAGCCTGCACTCTAGAGCCTGGAAGAGGCAGAGAATTCGAAGCGAAAAAGCCTAAGTATTGGCGAGTAGCCTTATATGCCACTGTAGGCGAAACCGCAACGGTTCGCATAACAGCTACAAGGTGAAAAACATGCCGAGCAGAGGATATCAAGTAACAAGAGTCATACTTGACAAAAGGTCAGCCGACCCACCCGCCACGATAGAATCCCGCATCTACTACAACACAGTCGACAAACGCCCCAAAATCTGCGTGGAAGACGGATAAAACCTTTTAAGCCAAAAAACATAGTAAACAATAGGTACAAGCATGCCACCTGAACTCAAATGGAAAAAGATTCTGCTCGAAGGCGATGTGGCAGTCCTATCCGACACTGCCCCAGTAGACGTTGACTTTGCCGCCGCAAGTGCAGGTGTAGGAACAACCGCCAGCCGATACGACCACAAACACGACGTGCCAGAAGCACTCGTAGGCGACTTAGCAGCAGTTGATGGAGGCGCAGCAGCCATAGGCTCAGCCAACAAGTTCGTAAGAGCAGACCACAAGCACGCTCTTGGACCTCTGGTGGCTGATCTCAATTTTAGCGAGTATGAAGCTGACGCTTTGGCTCTTCAGAATTTAACCGCAATCGATGCAGTGGTGACGACAAAGCTGGGGCGCATATACTTCGACAGCAGTGCAGACAGGCATCCTTTCGTTTATGTGGGCTAAACTTGTAAGCCGAAAGTGTTATATCTGCACACTTAAGTAATCTAAACGCTGTGGTGGTACGTTGGCTGAAGAAAAGAAAAGTGAGCCTTTAACGGTTTTGCCCCCGCGAGCCCCGAAGGAAGAAGTTGAGATTGTAGAAAAACCGAAGGAGAAAACCGCCAGCATCGTCGAGAAAATCATAGAAAACCTTGAACAGACATATCGAGAAGAAAAAGCGAAGGAAATCCAAATCGTCTACAACGGGTTCGTAGATGTGATAACAAGCCATAAAGCCCACATAAGCAACATTTTAACAGCCATAGAACTCGTCAAGCACGACGTAATAATGCAGCAAATCCAAAAGATCAGAAGCGAACAGGGTTGAATTGCCCTTCAAACCCTTTTTTCTCAGAAACGGCGAAGTGGCAAAAACAAAACGCCTAGTTTGGATAGCACCACAACCTTTCATGCAGAGTAGCTTCAGCATCGTCAGCCGAGAACTCTTGAAAAGGCTTAGGGGCTATAAGATTCTCTATCTTGGGCAACACTACTACGGCGAGCCAAGACAAGAAACAAACTTCACTTTAGCCAGCTACTTTTCAGGAGACCACATACTTCACTATGCCGAAATTTTCAAGCCAGACATAATCCTGCTTTTCCAGTCGCCAGCCTACCTCACAAATCTTTCGCCAGTCCTTCAAATAATCAAAAAGAATTCTCCAGACACAAAAATCGTTCTTTACACGCCCATAGAAGGCTATCCCATGACGTTGGACATAGACCCCCTGTTTTCCACTGCAAACCAAATCCTAGTGCCAAGTCGCTACAGCCAAGAATGCCTAAAAAAACACGGTTACCCATCAGAAATCTTAATGCATAGCGTAGACACAAATGTTTTCAAGCCTGCCCCAAAACCCAGACAATTCACGATAGGTTCGATAGCAAGCCATGTTTGGCGCAAGCAACTAACCCGCATCGTGGATGCCCACCGCCTCTGCCTAGACCGAGGCTTCAACACCCGCCTTTTGCTAGTGGCAAGCACCTACGACTATGCACCATGGCAACCGAAACTAAAAAAATACGCTGAAAAAATAAGTCCGACAGCCTACATAAACCAGACAGCCTACCTCAACCTTCCAGTAAACCAAAAAGCAATCGCAAGCCTCTACAACCAATTCCACATTCTAGCCCAACCTTCGACTGAGGCGTTTGGAATAACTTGCCTAGAGGCGATGGCAAGCGGGGTAGTCCCGCTAATCGTGAATCACGGCGGAAGCCCAGAAGTGGTCGGCGACTGTGGCATCTACGCTGAAATAAGCGACTACCTAGACTTATCCATAGGCAAAGTCGCCCTCGTAAACGTGGAAGACCTAGCCGACAAAATAATCTGGGCACATCAGCGCCCTTCAGAACTAGCTAAACTAGCCCAGAAAGGTATAGAAAAGGCAAAACTCTATAATTGGAACCAAATAACAAATAGGTTAGAAACTCTCTTGGTGGATTAACTTTGCCCTTCAAGAAACTTAGGCTCTATCCAGAAGCAATTGAAAAGCCCAGTTTAGAACCTAAGGTCGAGCGCCCACAAATTCTAAGAATAACCGAAGAAAAAAAAGAACCAATCATTGTGGCTGAGGTTTCAGAAGACCCTGCGAGCGGATGGAAAAAAATCTTGTTAGACGGCGACCCCATAAGCGTAACAGACATAGAAAAAAGCTTCTCAGAAAGCGACGTGTACTCAGGCAAGGCCACGAGCCAATACAACAATGAGATAAAAGCCGCATCGGCAACTCAAAGCTTTGAAATCAGCCTCATCGACATCTGGAACAACAGCGGAGCCGACCGCAACGTAGCCTTCCGCTTCGGCACAGGCACCCTGCGGTTTGAAAAGAAAATAGCCGACAAAACAGGCTTCCTAGTGAATCTGGTAAAGACAAAGTGGAAGGGTTCAATAAACACGGCTTTCAACATTTACAGTTACGAAGCAAGCCCAGCGGTAAGCTACACGGTTTTCGGAGAACTCGTCTAGGCAAGAACAAATGTTAAGCCGTCTCCCACCATTTTAGGTGCAGCAACCACAACTGACCATGTGAAGTTTGTTATCCGGCTGTTGTAAGCGTCACTGCCATAAATAAAAGTTGTAGTGTAATCTGAATCAATACTAGTACGCTGACACCAATAATGAACAGTCCACGTAGCCGCATCTAGTTTAACGCTGTCCGTAGTGACAAAAGTTTGAATCAGGACTCCGCCACCACCAGTCGTGCTGCAAGCGTACACTTCAACTTTTACGATTCCAGCACTAGACTGAACTGGACAATCCCAAGTGCCATCCTTCTCTGCTACCGGATTAGGCGGATACACTGGCGGAGCAGCTAAAGCAACACAGTTAGCACCGCTTATACAGGTTGCGTCTACATATACTTTTATGCCAATCCTTGATAATGCACCACTTAAAACGTTAGGGTTGTCATAGGTTGTGGTATTCGCTGTTTGAAGCGTCTCATCATTACGGAAATACCTAGTTTCAACGGTCACGATTGTTTTTCCTCTCGTTCTTAAGTAGTTCTTGATATTCAATGAGAGTTTTCTTCATGTCCCACACATGAGGCCTACTGTCAAGTAAAAGTTTAAGGTAGTTAAGCATGCGTCCCCTAATAATGTAATACCACAAAGCAACGTATGGACTAAGCATTACCACAAATAGAGGCCACGTAAATATGCCTGCATCCATGAGTAGGGCAAGGTAAAGCATGAGAAACGGATAAAATATGACCGATAGTAAAGCAGAAAAAAGAGGAATAAGAAAGCTGTCCATGGCAGTCACCTAGAAACAGGGAATCCACGGCGCCCAATAGGACACAAACAACGAACCCAAGACCACGGCAACAGGCAACAGTTTCAACAGCAGCGATTTCTTATTCACAGAGGTTACCTCCATTATAAAGAGAGGGTTGCTTCAACATTTAAACTTTTATGGAAGAATCTTCTATAACAAAACTCTTTAAAGAAGAACCGCCTATTTTAGTGTGGTTGATGAGTTTGAACAAGAAAGCAGTTGCAGTTGTAGGAGGAATCGCAGGTCTAGCGGGCTTAGCCTACCTCATCAGCAGAGTCGCAGCCAAACCAACCGTCCAAGTCGCCTTAACGTCAAAACCAATACGAACAATAATCCTAGTAGACGGCAAAGACTTGGTCGCCACGCCAAAAACCATAACCCTAACAAAAGGCAAACACACGTTCGCAGCCGTCCCAAAAAGCCCAGACCTCGTTCTAACCTACGGATTCTACGGTTGGACTATAAATGGCTACGCAGTTTCGCACAATACAATAACAGAAATCAACATTACAAAACCAACCACAATCACAGCAAACTTTCTCGTAACACAAAGCGGCATATATCCTGTCATTTCAGCATAGAAAGTCTTAAATCAAAAAACACACAAATCATACCTCAAGAACAAGAACAAGAGGAGGAATGAAAAACGAGTTTTAAACCGATGGTAATTTACGCGACCAGGCTCCCTGTTTTGAAGGCAGGGCACATCATACATACGGGTCCAGACTTTGATACGGGCTATCTGCAAGTTGTCACTGTGAGAAACAACCGTAAGAAAGTCGAAGTTTCAGGAGCCAAAACAAGCCTCTACGACCTAGTGATTGGAACAGACACAAGCTTCGAGTCGTTGCATGGCAACTTGAAAAAGAACAGAATAGTTCACCTGCAATATCTAGGTCTTGGCGCAGACCAATCCACATACTTGTGGTGGCTGACGCAACCCCTTTTAAGTAAAGACGTGGACGAAGCCATAACAAGCGTCATAGCCCCTGTAGACCAGCCAATAGAACTAGACAGATGGAGCTACGACGACAGTCAATACCTAAGAATCAAACAAGCTGCCACACAACAGTACTACTTTGTCATCGTAGAATACGAAGTCGTAGGTTATCCAGGAAAACCAGAAGGCGATTTCTTGCACGTTTTTGCGAATGGCCAGGCTCAATTTGTTCGAGCGGGTTCTTCAATAGCTGGCTTAGGCGCATACGAACAGCAGGCTCTAAAAGAACTAGCAAAAATAAGAGCGGAACGCAGAAGAGTCGGGTAACCAATGCCAGAAAGCGAAAGGCTTCAGCGGGCAATCCGCACGCCCATAGTCCAATACGAGAAGCCAGTGGAAGAACCGTTCAAGCCAGAGCCGCCAACCTTTTTCTCAACCAAAAATGCTCAACAACTGGAAGAGCTGATTCCGCCACCACCAGAAATCCCGGCGAGAGTTCGCATAACGCCGACGCTGACCCAAGAAGTCAAAGACCGCCAATACAGAAACTTCGAGTTAGACTTGTCCACAGCCAGAACCAACGAAGCATTAGGCATAAGACGCTTAGGCATAGTAGCTGACACAATGACAATAATACGAGCCGACTCAGCCTTCACATACCGCTTAAACAGCGCAAGCAACGACGAAACCCCGGCTGAAAAAGGCTCAACAGAAGACCAGTTCGAAATAGAAGAAATATACGTCACCAACGAAGCAGCATCAGGCAAAGCCATCATAAGAATCATCTGGAACCCCCGCTTGATAAGACCTACATAGGTGAATTGAAATGCCTTTACACATGCAGGGAGAAGTTGTTCCCAGACCAAAAGGCGAAAAAGTGTTAAGAGGCTCAGTAACGACAGGCGCAACCTTCGCAGTGGTAGGCGACTGCACCCGCACAATCCCAAACGGCAAAGTCTTCCATGTGACAAAAATCGCCTTGTCATGCGACCAAGATGCCGTAGCCAAAATAGTGTTTCCAGTAGGCACAGACATAAGCATCGAATACAAAATTTCAGGCAAAGTCCCAGTGACAGACTGGTTTTCAAAGGGCGAAAAAGTCTGCGTAGGCGACGGCTCAAAAGTGTTGCGTGTTGAAGGCAAATACCCAACAGGCGGAGTAGCAGGCGACCTGCACGCAGAATTAGTTGGAGAAGAAGTCTAATTGTCTAAACGAATCGGACTTATACATCACGGAACTGCCAGTCAAAAAAAACCTCCTCTAGACCCGCCAGCATTCAACTACGACAACTTGGTAGGCGCAATATGGATGGAAGACCCAGGACACAGCGGATACGACAACAGAGAATGGGGCGAAACCATACCGATTGAAGTGCGAGACCCAAGCGGAACAGGCGCATTAGGAGAGATACAAGGCGGATACTATGATAATAGGTAGGTGATTTAAATGAGTATAGAGTTGAGGCTTTCAGATGTTGAGCCACCAGCGTCAGAGCCTAAACGCACTATATACCGTGACATAGTGAATCTTCCAAGCACGGTAAAACTAGGGTTAACAATACGCTACTTCAACTATGATGATGTAGACTTATACTTTCAAATCACAGGAAGCGGAACAGGCTACACTTTCGGCACAGTCAATTTGGGTTTGTTGGCAAGCGGAGCAAACGCTTATCAAAACTTAGACGAGTTTGCTTCAAGAGCCAAACCAAGCGCAAGCGACCTGCCAAACGGCGAAATGGAAGAAAACATAACACTTACGCTTAAAGCCTACACGGACAGTGGCTACTCAAACCTAAAATGGACTTATGAGCGCATCGTAACGGTTCATTGGATAAATAGTGCAGACGCAGCCTTCACCGTAGATGTGCTAAACAATTTTGACGATGGAACAGTGCAAGGATGGGCTGTAGCAAATGAACTTAATAATTCAGGCTCTCTCGCTATTGGAGTAGTGACCGACTATGTTTTATCTACACCTTATAGTTGCCGAATGCACCAATCTAGCTCCAGTTCCGACCAACTTGTTAGAGCAAGGCTATACAAAAGTTTCACCACGCCTAACAGGACCACGGTATACGCAATAGCGAATATCAGAACTTATCCCAGAGACCCAAGTTATCCTGAATATCCCAATTATAACAAAAATCTAATAATTAAGAATACAGATACGACACTCCTCTATATAGGCAGACTGGGAGATAGTGTCCTTGAAAACTATTTCCCAGAATCCAAATGGATGCGACTTGTAGTTCCTTTACCTGCAAATACTACCGTAGAGTTTAGAATCGTCCATGAGTATCGTGTTAGCCCCCCAACTTACATGCCCATATGTCTTTTATGGCTTGACGACTTCAAGTTAATAAGCAAGTAAGCCCCTATTTTATTAGGTGGCTTGATGATTAACTTTGAAACAGAACAAATAGGCAAAAGTCTTATTTGCTTCTAGGCTTAACTAAGTTTGAGTGAAACCAATGAGTGAAGCTAAAGGTTGGAAAGAAGAAGTTAAAGACTTCGTGTTGATGCTGGGAGGCACAGGCGTAG
>Ga0315278_10000859_pt1 | contig 26333 bp, 17 predicted proteins | sample YL17G06_0_MG_FD_203880 | JGI IMG/M metagenome (GOLD analysis project Ga0315278, IMG submission 203880) | Sediment microbial communities from Yellowstone Lake, YNP, Wyoming, USA - YL17G06_0 | ecosystem: Environmental > Aquatic > Freshwater > Lake > Sediment | place: USA: Wyoming | collected... | reverse complement strand
CTCCTTGTGCATCAGTGCGCCCGTGGGTGGTCCCTCCCTCCTTTGGGGTGTGTGGGCGCCACGACCCTTCCTGAAGTGATTCATAATCCTACACTATCGCATGAGGTAATCCATAATGAAAATGCAATCAAGAACATTCCTGGCGTGTGCGGTTGTGGCTTTCGTCATCCTCGCGGGTGCTGTGGCACTTGGAGACTACCCCGGCGGGCATTTCCTATACACGTACCGCATGGAGACGGGAGTAGTAGGTCTGGCGGAGACGACGACTACGGAGATTACGCCGGCAGGCGACGGCCGGTACGACGTCGTGACGACGACGCGTGCAGAGGCGGAAAGAGAGCAAATCCCCATGGGGCTCGCAGGCTTCTCCATGCGCTGGCTCGGCGGGATTGATCTCTCGGGATTGAACGCCCTGAGCCAACAAGTGCTCGATCCTGGGCGCACGTATGTGACTCCGGACGGGGGGCTGCTCGTAACGGGTGACAGGGTGACAGTCGCGGGGCTCTCCGGGGTTGAGGGTGTCTACACGCAGGCCAGCGCGCCGAACGTCAGGATTACGGTTGTCCTTGCCGATGACCTTGTCGCGCGGCACTTGCTTCCCCTCCCGCTTCGAGTGGAGATCGAGTATTCCCAATCGTCTGGTCCCGGGTTGGGAGAGGGGGCATCGGCCACGGACACGTACGTCTCTGGGAAGATCGAGCTTCTGGAGTACGTGTGGAGTGGCGTCGAAGGAGCGACGGAATGATCGCACTTCGAGGCGTCTGCAAGACCTATCGTCCCGGCACCCGTGAGGTGAGAGCTCTTCGGGGGCTTGATCTAGATGTTGCCCGCGGCGCGTTCGCTGCCATCATGGGGCCGTCGGGATCCGGAAAGTCGACACTGCTTCATCTGATCGGGTGCCTTGACCGACCGACGTCCGGGGAGATCTCTCTCGATGGCGCGAACCTCTCCAGGCTCTCATCCGACGAGCGCGCCGAGTTGCGTGCGAGGCGAATCGGGTTCGTCTTCCAGAAGTTCAACCTCATTCCAAATCTCTCGGCTCTGGAGAACATTGAGCTCCCTATGCTTCTAGTCAGCACACGGCGTTCGGAAGCTCGAGCGAAGGCGCGCTGCGCACTGGAACGGGTTGGGCTACAAGAGCGGATGGGGCATCGGCCGGCAGAACTCTCTGGTGGCGAACAGCAACGAGTGGCGCTTGCTCGCGCATTGGCGAACGAACCGGATGTCATCCTCGGAGACGAGCCAACCGGAAACCTGGACACGGAGACGGGAGGGCAGGTCATGGCCCTCTTCGTGGAGTTTAAGGGACAGGGCAAGACGGTGGTTGTGGTGACCCACAATCCTGAGGTAGCCGCTCTGGCTGACTTCGTTGTCTTCATGCGGGACGGGAAGCGCGTGGACTCGCTTGAGCGCGCGCAGCGGGAGGTGTGACGATGAATTCCAATCTGGGAATCCTTGCCTGGAGAAACATCCGAAGCCGGCAGACGCGTTCCTGGCTGACGATCCTGGGGGTGTTGATCGGCGTGACTGCGATCATTGCCCTGATCTCCATTGGGACTGGAGTCGAGAAGGCTGTGCTCGGCGAGTTCAAGGACATCGGCTATGACGTCGTTCTCTTGGTTGCGGGGGGGGGCGGGGCGGGTGACGTCCCGTCGTCGATCATCGATGGTGAGGATGTCAGCGAGCCTGCCGCAGTGCAAGCGCCTGCTTTGGATCTTAGGGGTGCTCTCCTGGGCGTGATGGGGGTCGAGGAAGTCGGGCAGATCGGGACACGCACCGTGCCAGTCTCGGCGGGTAACGTGACAGGGGTTGTGCGCGTTCTGGCTCCATCGCCGGAGTTCATCGCCGGCTTTCCGACTCTCCTCGGAGGTTTGGAAGTGGCAAGGGGGGTGGGTCCGGAAGGCCTGACGACGGATGATGTCATCCTTGGGGCGCGCACGGCAGAGATCTTCGGTGCGAGCATCGGTGATGTCATCACGATTGGCGGCCACTCGTTCAATGTGGTCGGGATCCTTGCTCCAGCCAAGGTCGGCCGAGGTGAGGGACAGATCGGCGGATCGGACACCGGCATTGGTGGCACGGCAGGAGCGGCGATCTTCCAAGCTCTGTCCAACACCGACGACGCCCTGTTCATTCCTCTTGCCCAAGCGCGGGAGTTATGGGGGCGCGAGGCTCTGTCGGAGCTAATCTCCGTGCGCGTGGAGTCCGGAGTTTCTGTTAGTTCGACGATTGCCAAGATCAACATTGCTCTAGCGCAGCGGGGCGTTTCGATGACGGCCGTCTCGGTTCAATCGCTCGCAGACAACGTCCAGAAGACGCTTGGGATGGTCAGGGTCATTCTGGCGTGCATCGCCGCGATCGCCCTTGTGGTCGGCGGCGTGGGCATGATGAACACGATGTACACGTCCGTTCTGGAGCGCACGCGGGAGATTGGGATCCTCAAGGCGGTCGGAGCGAAGGACCGCCAGGTCCTAGCCCTTTTTCTCATGGACTCCGGGCTGATGGGACTGATCGGAGGCATCCTCGGACTCTCGATCGGGGCGGGCCTAAGCTTCCTTGGGACCTCCGTGGTGAGCGGTCTGCTAGGCGTTCCATCCTTCTCGCCTGTCTTCGATCCCGGCTTGATCGTTGGGACCGTCGGCTTCTCGTTCCTCCTTGGAGCGCTGGCTGGGGCTTGGCCGGCGTGGCACGCCGCGCGGCTCGATCCGGTCGAGGCGTTGGCTTCGGATTAGCAGGACGCCGGAGCGGCAACGACAGACGATCTGGGAATCATGGCGTCTGAGTCCGTCGCCTGGCGAATCGAAGGCGGAATGTCGACCTGCCCCCAAGGCTTGGGGGCAGAGTCGCGCCCCTTGCACCCTCTCCGCCCAGGACGCGGAACGTGAGCAAGCGCCTTGGATCTCAAAGAAAGGCGTTAGGAAGCGGCCAGCCTCCTCGACATATATGGGCGAGGAAGTCACTCACAAGGAGGCGAGTCGGATGGATAGGCAGGGCAGCGAAACGAGCAGCATTCGCGTTCCGGGGACGGCGACCGCATGGTCAGGTGATACGACGGGGGTTCGAGAGAAGTGCCATCGCCCCACGGGGGTGTCAGTGCTTTCGGTCCTCAATATGGTGGGAGGAGCCTTGATGCTCGTCGTTGCCCTGGGCGTCGGCAGCGTGACGACAGATCCCGGCGAGGCCGCGGCAGTTGGAGCGGTCTATGCGGTGCTTGGACTGTCCTCCATTGCAGTCTCGATTGGTCTCTGGAGGCTTCACAATTGGGCACGAGTTGTCACCGTGGTTCTGTATGGCGTCTCCGTTGCGACGGGGCTACTCAGCCTGGCAATGGGAGTTCCGTTGGGACTCCTCCAGGCAATCATCGCTGGCAGCATCGCAAGCTATCTGTGCCGCGAGGAGATCGCCTCTGCCTTCCGGCGGGGGCGGTCTGACTAGCGGCATTCGGGCCGTTGCATGCAGGCCAAGAGGAGATTGGCGGATCCTCTGACCTGCAAGAGGAGGCAAGCATGGTGTTCGCAATGGCAGCACTCATCGGTCTAATCCCGGCAGCGATTGCAAGCCAGAAGGGGCGCGGCTTCCTGGGGTGGTGGTGCTACGGGGCGCTACTGTTCATCGTGGCGCTGCCCCATTCCTTGTTGATCAGGAAGGTGGTCTACGGTTAGCGGCTCGCGCATCGCGGTGACCGTACAAGCCGCTGCGCCGCAGTTCTAGAGCGAATGGGGATCCCCCCCCGCAGGGGGCAGGCGTTGCCGCGGTGGCGCCTGCCCCCTGCGCTTGGCGCGGGGGGGGGGGCTAGACGGGAACAGGGACCTCGCGTCCAGTGTGTCAACGCCGGTTGCTGAGGTGGCCAGACGCGCCAGGCTCCCGGTGCAAGGCGTGGCGAAAGGCGGAGAGACGGACTCATCGGCTGCCCGGGTTCTCAGGAGCCAGGTCGGACTTCTCGAATAGTGGAGAAGTGCGTCCCTGGCCTAATGCAGCAAGCAGATACGCACAGGAGGTACAACGATGTTCTGGCGAAAGATGTGTATGGCGGTGTTGGTTATGGCGGTGGGGGCAGGGCTAGCGGCGATGGGTCAGGTTGCCGAGGTGGAACCCAACGAGGGACCGACGCAGGCGACCGCGTTGGGGACACTCGTTGGACCGGTCACCCTCACCGGGTGCGGCACCCTGGGCTACCTGGGGGACTCCGACTGGTATTCGTTCGAGGTGAAGACTCAGACGTCTTCGGTCGTCGTGAGCGCCGCAGGGCAGGTCTCTTTGCAGGTGGTTGTGTACGATGAAGAGGTTTCCTATCTCTCTGCCGCCGACCGGGAGACGACGCTGGTGCTGTCTCCCGGGGTATACCTCCTTCGCGTACAAGGGAAGGATCTCGCGACGGGCAGCTACACCCTTTTCGTCAGCAACGCTCTGGAGAAGGAGTCAAATGACGGGCTGGTCGAGGCAACGGGGATGGGAAGCGTCTCCGAGGCTGTGCCGGTCTACGCCTACGGCGCTCTCGACCCGGCCGGGGATGTTGACGTCTACTCGTTCGAAGTTCCGACAGGTTTCACCAAGTCGTGCGTGATTGAAACGACCATGCCAAGCGCTGGGGACAGCGTACCGGTGCTCGTCCTGTATGCCTTTGACACCGCACAGGAGCGCTACGTCCCGACGACGCGAAGCGGAGACGTGGGAGATCGCAGGTCGGGGCGACTCTATCTGATCAACCCGAGCGCGGGCACCTACTACGTAGCGACGCAGAGCCTGGGGCGGAAGGACGTCGTTGAGCGGTACCGAATCAGTGTGACCGCCATCGAAGGAGATACCCGCGAGCCAAACAACAGCGTGGCTCAGGCAGGGGACCCCATCGGGGGCGTACAGCTCGGCACGCCGGTCGAGGTGAGGAGCTTCATCACGCCAAGTGACCACGATTTCTATCGATTCACCGTGGCGGAACTTGATCCCACAGCGTGTAGGGACTCCGCCTGCGGGGCGCAGACCGCCGGCAGCCGCGAACTCCACGTGATCGCTGAGGCGGAAGGCGTTGGGGAGAGTGCCAGCTGCACGATCTGCATCTACAAGGAGTCGGGAGAGAGAGTCGCGTGCAGCGACGGCAGTGCGGTCTCGCTTGAGCTGGAACCGGGAGAATACGTCGTGGAGGTCTCAGGGGCAGACTCGGAGGCGCTGTTCCCGTATCGCCTGGCGATCTCCCTGCGATGCCCTCTCTGCGTCATCCGCGAAGTCGAGCCTAACGACCTGTTCGAGACAGCGCAGGTGCTCCACGTGCTGCCCGTGGCAGTCGAGGCCGAGATCGAATCAAGCGACGACGTTGACTACTACGAGTTCACCCTCGCCGAGGCCGCCCACGTCACGATCACGACCTCCGGCGCAGACGACGGCGACTCGATCATTGCCGTGTACGACGCGGACGAGGAGCAAGTCGCGTACAACGACGATGGAGGCAACGGGACCTGGAGCCGGCTCGAACTCGACCTGGAAGCCGGAACCTATCGGGTTGCCGTGGCGGCATTTTGGTTGGAGCCAGGATTTGAGTACCGCCTCGAGATTCTAACGGAGTAGCACCTCCTTGCGCGAGCGGGAGTCGGCTGTTGTTCGTGGCCGGCTCCCGCTCTACTCCTACAGAACATCGAGAACGCAATGGCCCAAGCAGCCGTGGAGCGTGTACCCGACCGGCGCGGCCGCGTCGGGGCGACACCGCTGCGACGCAGTCCACGGATCTCGCTTCTCCTTGCTAATCGGGGACCGACTCGATAGATTGGTTCTCAATGAGAAACGACGAGCGACGTCAGGATGTAACCATTCCTGCTCTGCTTCGGCAGATTGCTAAGTCGGGCTGGTCGGAGGACCTTGCCCGGCGATTCGAGGCGCACTACGACCGAGACATGCGCTGGATCGTGATTAACAACATGGAGAAGCTTGGCCTGGTGCAGTCCCGTGTGCATCCCGAGCGCGTCTCGTTGCTAACGGATCGACGATTGGAGCTCTTCGAGAACACGATCTCCGACCTGTGGGTCGATCTCTCTGACGGCCTCGTGGACCGCTACGTGAAGGGGGTCGAAGGCGATCGCATCCATCAGCCCTTCGTGCCGTATCTGCGAGGCGTTGTCCGCCACATCGTGCTAGAGAACGCCCGCTCGCTGGGCTTGATCGGACGAGAGAGTCCGGCAGAGCTGATCGCAGCGGTCTGCGAAGCTCGCCGTGATCGTACGCTCCACGGACGCATCGCCTGGCTGAAGTTCTGCCTTGCCACCAAAGCGAGACAGGATCTCTTGCAGTGTTGTGGCAGAGATGCATTCGCCCTGGTGTACAAGAATGTGCACCGCGTCGCAGACTACTTCTTCGAGCAATTCGTTCCCCAACACTGCGCCGAGGTGAAGACCATGGGGACTCGTGTGCTGGATGAACTCGTGCGCCGGTTTGCGGAGTCGCCGTTGCTTCCCGAGGCCGCCCAATATGTGGGCCACGTGACGCCGTTCGCGGCCGGGGCCGATGTGACGATGCGTGTGCCTTACGGCGTCAATGAGGACGAGTACCTCAGCGGCCTCGACCGTGCGGCCGAGGGGACATGGCGGTAAGGGCAAGCTTGTGGCGCGAAGAGCGGCTGGCGCACTGGGACCTCCTTCTCTCTGCGGGGACGTTCTGCCTTGCGGAGGTGGAGACCCTTGTGGCCAGAAGCGCCCGAGAGGAGACCGGAGCGGATAGAGCTGCGTGCGTGCTTCTTCTCGCTGCCGCGCGGCTTGCCCATCGCGGCCAGGTGCGAGGCAGGCGGAATCTCCGCGCCGCACTTCGGTACTGGTTCAGTTGCACCGGAACGCGGGACAGACCTGACGAGCTGGCGCTGGACCAACTTGAAGATGGAGGGCTTCTTGACTTCATCGGCCTCTACCTCAGCTGGCCTGAGGCTCTGGCTACGGTGGGAGTTCCCATGACAGGCGCGATCAACTACATGGCGCTCAAGCGTGCAGAACAGCAACTTAGGAAACAGTGCGCGGCGGAGTGGACCCGGTTGTTTGGGTCGACGGCGCCGTCAACACTCATGGAAGGGGGTGAATCGTTCAATGAATGACGGATGTTGTTCGAGTCAGTTTGCGGAGCTCATTGCCCGAGAGGTGTCTCCCCTCGAGCACCAGGAGCATCCCGGCTTGGAGAAGCTGTTCGACCTGTCAAGCCAGGATGTCTCATCGGAGACGCGGGCCGAGTTGGTCGGCCACCTTGCGACTTGCGAAGCCTGCCGAGGACGCTGGAAGAAGCTGCAGGCTCACCTGCACGACGAGGACGCCGTCCTGCGTTCCCGAGTGAGGGTTCCCAGCTTCGCTCAATACATCGGGGAGCGAAGCGCAAGACGCCGCAGCGTGCCCGCGTGGACACGCCAGCTCTTCGAATCCAAGTCCTACATGGTGCTGGCCGCTTCCGCGGCCACGCTTGTGCTTACGCTGGGCGTGTCCATCCCACTGCTTCGCGGCCCCGCGCTGCTAAGGGTAGCCGAACTCTCGGAGGAAGTGCTGCAATTGCGCAACCAGGTTGCCACTTCGCCGTGGACCGGGAACACCATCGCAAGTGGGTTCGGGACGTCGCGCGGGATCACGGCTCAGGATCTGACAACACTCAATTGGGAGAACCCGCGAGTTTACGTCGTGAAGGCCGGGGAGGACTGGCAGGAGATCGCACAGAACGAGCTGGGAGACGAGCAGCTCTGGCCGCTCCTTTGGCTGTACAACCGCGAAGTCGTGCCCGCGGATGCTTCTCCGAAAGCCGGGACGACGATTCACCTCCCGACGCCGTATGGCGGCTGATGACTCGAGGGAGCCGTTGCAGTTAGACTCAGTCTGCGTTTGACGCGCCTCCCGGCTCGCAGCAGATCGCGGTACGTCACGGACGGGGACTGGGGGTGAGAGGCCGATGGCACGCAGAGGAAAGACAATGCGCGCGGCGTTGCTCCTCACGATGCTGGTCGTCGGACTGGGCACGACGCTGGGGGGTGCGAGCCAGTCTTCGACTGAGGCAGATAGAGACCGAGCAGTCACGCTCTTCCGGGAAGGTCAAGACGCGTACAGCGCTGCACAGTATTCTGAAGCCATTGCGTCATTCGAAGAGGTCCTCGCGTTGTGTCGCGCCGTTGGGGATCGATGGTACGAGGCAGCAAGCCTCTTCTATCTGGGGTACTGCCACTATTCCCTCGACGACTATCGCACGGCGATCGGCTGCCACGAGCAGGCAGCGCAGGTCTTCAGGGAGGTCCACGACCAGGCATTGGAGGCTGAGAGCCTGAGTGGTCTCGGCGCCTCCTACGAGTCGTTGGGTGACTACGCAAGGGCAATCGCGTACTACGAGCAAGCTGTGCTAGTCTTCAGAGAGGTCCGCTACGTGGCGCGAGAGGCAGAGAGTTTGAGCAGGCTCGGCATCTGCCACGAGTCCCTCGGTGACTACGCGAACGCCATCGACTACTACGAGCAAGCTCTGGGCATCCGACAGAGGATAGGCGATCGCGCGGCCGAGGCCGGCAGCTTCAGCAGACTTGGCCGCTGCTACGCCTCGCTCAACCGCTGCAGCGAGGCGATTGAGTACTTCCAGATCGCCTTAGCCATTGTGACGGAGATCGGCGACCGCGGGGCCGAGGCGTGGATCTTGAACTGCCTCGGCGGCTGCCACGAGTCCCTCGGTGACTACGCGAAGGCAATCGACTTCTACGAAGAGTCGCTGGCGATCAGTACGGAACTGGGAGGCCCAGAGTCCGTTGCCTGGGCAACAAGCCTGTGTGGCACCGGGGACCAGCTCTTCTCCCTGGGGGAATACCAGAGAGCAATCGGGGTCTACGAGCGGTCCTTGGCGATCCAAAGGGAGAACGGGAACTATGCGGGCGAAGCACTGATTCTGGAGAGACTCGGTGGCTGCTTCGTGGCTTTGAGGAACTACGGGGAGGCGAGCGCCTACTTGGAGGCGGCGTTTGCCATCCGGAGAGAGGTTGGAACCGAAGACGATGTGACTCGCATCTGGACAGCCCTAGAGGGAGTTCGAGAGCAGAAGCTGCGGTGCGAGGAGTCTGCCCAAGGACTACAGGACATGCTGGCCGCTATGGGCCGGATCTCCGGGCAGGGAAAGATGCTCTTCCCGCTCGAGCCAAACCGATGCGAGTTGTTGGCGGACCTGGCTCTCACCTATGAACAGCTCGGGCAGCCGGACAAGGCGCAAGAGAGCTATGAGGAGGCTGTTCAGGTCGCCGAGTCCTTCCGGAGTTCGTTGAGTAGCGACGAAGAGATGCGCACGTGGTGGGATCGGGTGGACGTCATCTACTGGCACCTAGTAGATCTCCTGGTCCGCGAAGGCCAGGGCGTGGCTGCCTTTCCGTTTGTGGAGAGGTGTCGCGCCCGCACGCTCCTCGACCTCCTCGCCAAAGGTCACACGAACTCGCCTCTTGGGAGTGTGGGAGCGGGCATTCAGAGTGGGGTCGTGGACGCGGAGCAGATTCAGGCAGACGTGGAAGCGGTGCGGTCGTCCCTGCCTGAGGATACGGTCGTTGTCGAGTACTTCGTGACGGACACTGCTTCGTATGTCTGGGTTGTGACGAAGGAAGGGATCGGCGAACCGGCAGTCTTGCCGTATGGCAACTCTGAACTAGCCGACAAGGTCATTGCCTGTCGCCAGAAGATCGAGGGACTTGACCTTGGAACGAACCGCGACCTAGCTGAGCTCTATGACTGGCTGGTCCGCCCGGTGGAGAGTCTTCTCCCGCTTCCAGCTGCCGCCGAAGACCTCGAAGCTCACCACCTGGTCATTGTCCCCTCAGGACCTCTGTACTACCTTCCCTTCCAAGCCCTTCTCTGGACTAGCAACGATCGGTCCCAGAGCATGCGGCTGGTCGAGCAGTACGCCGTGAGCTACGCCCCGAGTCTGGCGAGCCTCAAGTACACGCAGCATCAGACCTCGGAGAGCGAAGCAGCATCGTGTTTTCTCGGTCTCGCTGACCCGAGCACGGCCACTCCGCGACTGCCCGAGGCGCAGACCGAGGCGTGGGAAGTGGCTGATGCCTTTACGTGCTCCGAGGTCTACGTGGGCGCAGAAGCGACCGAGGAAGTCGTGCGGCTTCGGTCAGAGCAAGCGACCTTCGTGCTCTTCTCGACGCATGGGATGTTCAACACGACAAACCCCGTCTTCTCGTACCTCGTTCTCGATCCGACGCAAGAGGAAGACGGCAAGCTCTGCACGTACGAGGTGTCCTCCCTCCCGCTTGCGCAAACGGACCTTGTCGTCCTGAGCGCGTGTGAGACGCTGCTGCCAGGTCTTGAGGACATGAGATGTCAGATCCGAGCGACTCGTGGAAGCGCAGCAAACGAGCCGATCACCCTGTCGGAGCAGCAACTGTCAGAGCTGACGAGGGGCGACGAGCTGGTCGGGCTGACGCGGGCCTTCCTGGCGGCCGGAGCTTCTTCTGTGCTCTCGAGCTTGTGGGCAGTTCCCTCGGCGGCGACGGCGAGCCTGGTGGTGTCGTTCTACAAAGCAGTCGAGGCCGGTTCTGATCGGGCCGAGGGGCTGCGCTTGGCGCAGCTTGCCGTGATGAGAACGCCGGGCCGTGAGCAGCCCTGGTACTGGGCAGCGTTCAACCTTGTCGGCGACTGGGGGCGGGGCGGATGAGCGGGCGGGCGAAGAGGACTTGCGCTGCAATGTTGCTGATCGTGCTCGCTGTCGGGTTGGGCGCGACGGTGACGGGTGTTGGCCAGTCAGCAAGCGATGCAGACAGAGCGCGCGCAGACGCGCTGTACCAAGAAGGTGAAGCCGCCTACAGCGCTGCACAGTCCTCCCAAGCCATCGTGACCTTGGAGCGGGCACTCGCGCTGTACCGCGCCATCGGAGACCGTGGGTCCGAGGCGGGCAGTCTCTCGCATCTCGGCAGCTGCTTCCTCGGCGACCACCCACGGGTCGTTGACTACTGCATATGGATATGACTAGACGGAGCCTCGCAGTAGGACTGGTTGTTCTCCTCGTCTCCATCTTGGTGCCAGCTGTGGCTACCGAGGCGGCTGACGGCGAACGGGGGCGGGCAGATTGGCTCTACCAGGCGGGAGGAGCGGCATTCGAGGATGCGAGGTACTGGTCGGCAATCTCGTTCTTTGAGGAGGCTCTCCCTCTCTATCGCGCCCTGGGCAGCCGCTGGTACGAAGCTGCGATCCTCACCTATCTCGGCCTCTGCTATGAAGCCCTCAGTGATTTCCAGAGGTCGATTGGCTACTACGAGCAGGCTCTGGCAATCGCGGTGGCGATCGAGGATCAGCAAGGCGAGGCAGCGAACCTGAACAACCTCGGCATCTGCTACCACCATCTCGGCGACTACTGGAAGGCAATCGAGTACCACGAGCGGTCGCTGGAGATCAGTAGGGAGGTTGGCGACTGGTACGTCGAGGCCGCGAGCCTGGGCAACCTCGGCCTCCACTACGAGTCGATGGGCGACTACCGCATGGCGATCGACTGCCACGAGCAGTCTTTGCGGATTCACCGAGAGCATGGTGACCGACTAGGCGAGGCAATGAACCTCAACAACCTCGGCCTCTGCTACCGCTATCTTGGGGATTACCAGAAGGCAATCGAGCTTTTCGAGCAGTCCCTTGCAGTGCTCTGGGAGATCGGCAACCTGCGACTCGAGGCAATGAGCTTGGCCAACCTTGGGCTTTGCTACGAGTCTCTGAATGGCTACCGGAGGGCGATCGAGTACTACGAGCAGGCTCTGCCAATCTTCGAAGCGATCGGGGATCGGGAGAGCGAGGCAAGAGGCCTGGGCATCCTCGGCGGCTTCTACTACTCCCTGGGCGACTATGCGAGGGCGATCGACATCCACCAGGAGTCCCTGACCATTCGGATGGAGGTCGAGGACCGAGCGGGTGCGGCGGAGAGCCTAAACAGCCTCGGCCGGTGCTACATCGCCCTGGGCGACTTCCGGAATGCATCTGGGCTCTACAGACAGTCTCTGGGGATCTGTCGGGAGATCAGTGACGGGCCGGGCGAGGCGAGCAGCCTCCAGGGCCTCGGCGACTGCTCCTACTCGCTAGGCAACTGCCAGGAGGCGGTCGACTACTACACGCAGTGTCTGGCTGTCGTGGAAACGATCACTGCAAGTGATGAATACGCCACAGGCGACCCGGAAACCTTGTGGCGACTTCAGGACGGTCTTGGATTGTCGTACAGAGCACTCAGCGACCTTGCTCCAGCCGCTGCCGCCTGGAGGGAGGCCGTCAGAGTGATCGAGGAGATGCGCGGTAGAGTGGGGACAGCGACCCTCACCTCCTCGTTCATGGGCGGCAAGTTCTCCGTGTACGGCCGTCTGGTTCCAACGCTTCTCGATATTGGCCAGCTTGAGGAAGGAGCGGAGTACGTGGAGCGGGCCAAGGCGCGGACACTCGTCGACATGATGGAGACGGCGATGCTGACTCTGCCGGCGGTCCTGCCCCACCTTGTTCAGAGTGGCAGTGACACCATCGAGGAGTTGAGCGCCCTCACTTCTGGTGCTGTTGGGGGCGGGGAGCTGATGGCCACTCGTTCCGGTGAGCAAGCAGCCGCCCAGCGGACGCAGGTGGAGTACGACGCGTTTCTGGCCGAGCTGGAAAGGGAGAACCCTGCACTGGGCGACACGCTCTCCGTGAACGCCGAGCGCCTTGCGCAGTACTGCGCGGACGTGACCGGGAGGCTGGGTGCAGAGACGGTGGCCCTGGAGTACTTCGTGACCGACGCGGAGACGATCCTGTGGGTGATCACCGAGGATGGGATCCAGACGGCGAGCCGGATCGCAGTCCCCCGAGAGACCCTCACGCAGGCGGTGAGAAGCCTCCGTGACGTGATCCAGACGCCTCCGGGACAAGCGGGGCTCGACACGATGCTCGACATGATGTTCGACATGGCTCCGATGGAACAGGGAAGCGCTCTGTACGACCTCCTCATCGCTCCCGTGGAGGAGTACCTAGTCGGCGCAGAGCACCTCGTCATCATCCCCTCGGACGTCCTCTTCTACCTCCCCTTCGCCGCCCTCTACCGCTGCCCGGGGTGTCAGGGGGGGAGCCTCCTGGGAGGTCAGTGCCTGATCGAGCGATTCACTTTGAGTTACGCACCGAGCTTGGCGTCGCTGTACTGGCCGCTGCAGCACGAAGGGGATGGGACATACACGTCCATTCTCTCCGTCGGGAACCCGACCGGAGACCTCCCGGCAGCGGAGTGCGAGGCGAAGACCGTAGCTGGGCTCTTCCCTGAGTCGACACTTCTTCTGCGGGAGGAGGGAACCGAGGCGAAGGTGAAGGAAGAGCTGGGAGCGAGGGAGTACGACGTGGTGCACCTGTCGACGCACGGGTTGTTTGACCCCGCGATGCCGCTCTTGTCGGAAGTGGTGTTCCGCGAGGGAGGAGGAGAGGACGGGCATCTGTACGCGGGAGAGATCCTGGGATTGTCGCTCTCCCAGACGGAGCTCGTAGTGATGTCAGCGTGTCAGACGGCGCTACCGCCGGAGATCAGTCAGGACGTGGTGGTGGGAGACGAGATCCAGGGGCTGGGACAGGCGCTGTTCGTGGCGGGGGTGCCAACAGCGCTTCTAACGTTGTGGAACGTGAACGACGCGTCGACGGGCGAGTTGATGGTTGAGTTCTACCGGAGCCTGATGTCGTCAGGCCATGCGAAAGCGGAGTCGCTGGCGGCAGCGCAGTGCGCGCTGCTCAGGGGAGACTACGGCCTTGTCTACCGCCACCCCTACTACTGGGCGCCGTTCGTCATGTACGGGGATTGGAGGCGAGGCGGATGAGTGAGCGGGTGAAGAGGATCTGCGCGCCGTTGCTCCTTATCGCGTTGGTCGTTGGGGCGCGCGTGACCTCCGCTGATGCAAGTCAGTCGGCACTGGACAAGGCGTACGCAGGCATGCTATACGAGGTGGGTAGAGGAAACTACAGCGTCACGCAGTACTCCCAGGCCATCCTGTCCTTTGAGCAAGCTTTGGCGCTGTATCGCGCAATGGGAGATCAGTGGTACGAGGGAGCGAGCCTCTTCTATCTTGGCCTCTGCTACGACTCCCTGGGCGACCACCCCAAGGCGAGCGACTACTACCAGCAGGCTTCGCCCGTGTTCAGGGAGCTAGGGGACCGTGTGGGCGAGGCAGCAAGCCTAGCCAGGAAGCGAACCGAGCACTGGGTACAGCTCGTAGGAGGATGGATGTGACTGGACGGAGTCTCGTCGTAGGACTGGTCGTTCTACTCATCTCCCTTGTGGCGCTGAGCGGTCAGGTGGCTGAGGGGGACAAGGCGCAGGCTGATCTGCTCTTTCAGCAAGGAATGGCGGCATACGGCTCTTCCGAGTACTCGCAGGCGATCCCGCTGTTCGAGGAGGCCCTCGCGGCCTACGAAAAGGCCAGTGACCTCGCCGGTCAGGCCGAGTCCTTGCACTACCTCGGCCTCGCGTATCGGGCGCTCGGGGACTACGGGAAGGCAGGGGAAGCACTTGAGAGGGGCTTGGACGAGTCGCGTGTGCTCGATGGGCCGGGTCTCCAGGCAGTTCTCCTAAAGGACTTGGGAATCTGCTGCTTCTATCAAGGTGAGTTGGAGACAGCTATCGAGTTGACTGAGAAGGCACTGGAGATCTACCGCCAGCTGGATGACAGCGACGGAGTAGCAAGGTCGCTCAACAACCTCGGCCTGTGCTACTGGTCCCTGGGCGACTACCGGAAGGCAATCGAATACCACGAGCAGTCCCTGGCGATCGAGCGGGACCTGGGGAACCGCACTGCCGAGGCGAGGAGTCTGAGTAATCTCGGCACCTGCTACCTCTACCTGGGCGACTACCGGAAGGCAATCGACCTCTTGGAGCGGGCCCTCGCCATCTTTCGCGAGCTTGTAGACCGGAAGAACGAGGCGATTGGTCTGAACAACCAGGGCCTGTGCTACTGGTCCCTCGGCGACTACCGCAAGGCGATCGACCTCTACGAGCAGTCCTTGGCGATCAAGCGGGAGATCGGGGACCGAGCGGGCAAGGCGGCGAGCCTGAACAACCTCGGCATTTGCTTCCATTTGCTGAGCGAGTACGGTGAAGCGATCGACTTCTTTGGGCAGGCCCTCGCCATCTTTCACGAGCTTGGGGACGGGAAGAACGAGGCCGCGAGTTTGGACAATCTCGGCATCTGCTACTGGTCCCTCGGCGATTACGGTCGGGCGATCGACTACTACGGACAGTCCCTCACCATGGCTCGAGACGCCGGGGATCGGGCGGGTGAAGCGTCGATCCTGAACAACCTCGGCGACTGCTATTCATCCCTGGGGGAGTACCGCACGGCGATCGGGCGCTACACGGAGTGCCTGGCTGTCGTGGAGATGATCACTACGACTGGGGAGTACACCACGGGCGACCCGGAGAGTCTGTGGCGGTTGCAGGATGGCCTCGGACGTTCGCATAGAGCGCTCGGCGAGCTTGCTCCAGCCGCTGCCGCCTGGCGGGAAGCTGTGACCGCGATCGAGGAGATGCGGGGGAGAGTGGGCGTGGCGCACCTCGCCTCCTCGTTCATGAGGGAGAAGTACTTCGTCTACGATCGGTTGGTCCCGACGCTTCTCGACCTTGGTGCGCCCGAAGAGGGCATGCAGTACGCAGAGCGCGCCAAGGCGCGGGCGCTCGTGGACATGATGGAGACGGCCATGATCTCGCGGACTGACGCCCTCCCTTCCGAGGTGCAGAGTGCTAGCAATGTCGCCCGGGAGTTGAGCGCGCTAGAGGAAGCCGGCGGGGCCTTCTCGCCCGGAGCCGTCGGTGGCCCTGGCGGACCGTTCGCTGCTACGGCTGATCGTTCCGGCGATTCCCTGGCTGTCGAGCGAACTCAAGCAGAGTACGACGCGTTCCTCGCTGAGCTCGAACGGACGCAACCTGCTCTGGGTGACACCCTCTCTGTGAACGCCGGACGGTTGGCCGAGTACTGCCAGGACGTCGAGAGCAAGCTTGGCGAGGAGACGGTGGCCCTGGAGTACTTCGTCACCGACGCAGAGACGATCCTGTGGGTGATCACCGGGGACGGGATCCAGACCGCAAGCCGGATCGCGGTCTCGCGAGAGAATCTCGCGCAGGCGGTGAGAAGCTTCCGCGACGTGATCCAGATGCCTTCGTCACAAGCGATGTTCGACATGGCTCCGATGGAACAGGGAGGCGCTCTGTACGACCTCCTCATCGCTCCCGTGGAGGAGTACCTAGTCGGCGCAGAGCACCTCGTCATCATCCCCTCGGACGTCCTCTTCTACCTCCCCTTCGCCGCCCTCTACCGCTGCCCGGGGTGCCAGGGGAGGACTTTCCTTGGAGGACAGTACCTGGTTGAGCGGTTCACCCTCAGCTACGCCCCGAGCTTGGCGTCTCTCTACTGGCCGCTGCAGCACGAAGGGAATGGCAGCTACACCTCCGTTCTCTCCGTCGGGAACCCGACGGGCGATCTCCTTGCGGCGCAGGCCGAAGCTACGACGGTGGCGAGGCTCTTCCCTGACTCGACGCTTCTTCTGCGGGAAGAGGGGACCGAGGCGAAGGTGAAACAGGAGCTTACCGCGAGGGAGTACGACGTGGTGCATCTCTCGACACACGGACTGTTCGACCCCGCGATGCCGCTCTTGTCGGAGGTCGTGCTCCGCGCGGGAGGAGGAGAGGACGGGCACCTGTACGCGGGAGAGATCCTCGGGCTCTCACTTTCCCAGACGGAGCTTGTGGTGATGTCGGCGTGTCAGACGGCGCTGCCGCCGGAGATCAGTCAAGACGTGGTGGTCGGAGACGAGATCCAGGGGCTGGGTCAAGCCCTGTTTGTGGCCGGGGTGCCGACGGCCCTCTTGACGTTGTGGAACGTGAACGACGCGTCGACGGGCGAGTTGATGGTCGAGTTCTACCAGAGCCTGATGTCGTCAGGGCACGCGACGAAGGCCGAGTCGCTGGCGGCGGCGCAGCTCGCGCTGCTCAGGGGAGACTACGGTCTTGCCTACCGCCACCCCTACTACTGGGCGCCGTTCGTGATGTACGGAGATTGGAGGTGAAAGGTGAAACGTCGGAAGCTGCAGTGCTACGGCTGTGCCCTCGTGCTCTTGCTGTGTATATCGCTGTCTGTCGGATCGGCGGGCGAAGCGGCGGGAACAGAGTCGTCGCTGGTTCTCTCCTACTTTGTTACGGAGGATGTGACCACCCTCTCGGCAATTGGCGAGGACGGCTTCCGCACGACCTGCACGGTCGACGTGTCTCGCGCGGAGCTCAGGGCGCGTGTGTCCCGCCTGCGTCAGGCGATGGTGGCGGACTCGGGCGATGCTGCATCGAATCTCCATCTCGAGTTTCTGAACGAAGCGGCGGCCGTCTACGCGCTCCTCATCTCGCCGATCGAGGACGAGCTCGAGGGAGTGGCGAGGCTCGTGATCGTGCCCTCCGACCTCCTGTTCTACGTTCCGTTCGGCGCCTTGTACCGCTCCCCGGATCCCGAGCGACCAGCCACCCCTGGCGGCCAGTTCCTCGTGGAGAGGGTCGCCGTCGACTACGCGTTGACGGTGTGTGCCGCGCTCGCTCCGGAGGCATCGGGCTACGAGGTATTCGGCTCCCTGGTCATCCTGGCGACTGCGGCAGGAGCCGATGAGAGTACAGCCGTCGCATCGCGTCTCTCGCAGCCACATGTGATGGGGGCAGCCAACACGCCATCCGAAGGGCTCCCGAGCGTCCTCGCGGACAACAGGTACAGCGTTGTTCACTTCATTGCTCGGCAGCTGGAGATCGATCCGACGGCGCCGCTTCTGTCGGTGGTCCGTCCCGATGCGGGCATGGATGGGATGCTGCTGCGGGTTGCGGACCTCCTGCGAAGCGGCACGGAGGCGAGCCTCACGGAGGCAAGCCTCATGGAGGCAAGCCTGCTAACGATCTCTGCCCCCCTCTCTTTCGGTGAGAGTGGAGTCCTCAACGTGTCTGCGGGGCAGCTTCCCGCCGCAGCCACGGGCGAAGAGCTTCGTGCGGTGGTCGACGCCCTGCAGGGTGGTGGGGCGCGTTCGGTCATTGTGCCTCTGTCTGGCGAGGTGGACGCACTGGCCGAATGCGGCTTCATGGAGACGTTCTACGCAGCCCGCCAGGCGGGGCTCGGAGAGAGCGCCGCGTTTCGGCAGGCGCAACTTGATTCCTTGCGCAAGGACGCGGCGCGACCATCGAGCTGGGCAGGGTTTGTGTTGTACAAGGGGTGCTTACGCCCGGCCGACGAGTCGTTCGTAGGTCTAGAGAAACTGGACCAAGAGCTTCTCGCCCAGTTCCAGGCATGGATGCAGTCAAGTCACACAACGGAAGACAAAGGGCCCATCGTGTCGGTCATGGCGACCTTGGACGGGTCCGCGACGAGCGCGGACCTGGAGGCGATCCAGAACCTCGGACAGGAGATTCTCGTTCGGGGGACGTTCGGCGTGTTCGTGTGGATTGAGCTGCCAGTCGGGGAATTGGCGGCTCTCGTTCGGCTATCAGATGTCCGTTCGGTCTCGACTCCGTCGGAGACGATCCCGAACTAGACATCAAGGGAGGTAGCAATGCTTTGGTGTCGTCGTCTGATGTTCGTGCTGCTGGTGGCGGCTACCGCCTCAGCGGCCTTCGCCCAGGCCGCGCCCCACGACAGTGGGAAAATGTCTTGGGACTTCTTCTTGGTGGTCCAGGCGGGCCAGCGAACGAAGGCAGCTGGGGGAGAGGCTGTGGCTGCAACGGCTCTCCTGACTACCACTCAAGAAGCTACTGCCTCGGATCTCGAGGCGCTCACTGCGCTTGGGTACACGGTGCTGGGGTCATTCGGTCGGTACGTCCTGGTGGAAGCCCCCGCAGATCACTACACGGATCCTGAGAAGGGTGTCGAGGGGATTTCGTTTGTCACCAACGTGATGCTTCCTCCCGCGAGCATCACCAACGATGACGCAGCGATCACCAGCGGGTCTGAAGCGATCAGCGCGCCCGAAGCCTGGGGCCTAGGGTATCGTGGACAAGGGAAGAAGATCGCCATCATTGACGGCGGATTTGACTCCTCAAATCCTATCCTCGCCGCCCGAGGTGCGAAGACCTATCTCATCAAGCCTGCGGGAACCGGTCCACGCGCCTATGATGCGCTAGAGGGCCAAGTAGCTGCGAGGTCCGCTCACGGCACGTCGTGCGCAATCATTGCTGGAGATGTCGCTCCAGGCGCCGAGCTGTTCCTCTTGAGCTATCCTGGCAACACGGGACCGGTAGGTTTTCTGTGTGCCTTGGCGTACGCCGTGGAGAAGCTGAAGGTAGATGTCGTCTCCTGTTCCATGGAGTTCAACCGACCCTCTTGCCACGCCGATGGCACAGGGTTTGTCAATGAGGAAGTGACGAAGATCCTCGCTGGATCGACGACGGCACTCGTGATGGCTTCGGGGAACTGGGCGGGGGGCGCCGGTGGGGATCGCTGGATCTACAACGGGTCTTTTGCTGACCCAGACGGCGACTTCGCTCACGACTTCACGGTTGGGGCCGAAGAGAGCTGGAATCGCAATACGCTGGCGTTCACCGCGGAGGCGGGAGGCTACGTCCAGATCGTCCTGGAGTGGAACGACTGGGCATCAGAGTCCAAGACGACCGATCTGAACCTCTTCCTGTATGACTCTGAATACCACATGATCCTGAGCTCTTCCACGGCCCGTCAGTTTGGGCGAGCCAACGATCCGGTCGAGGTCGTCAGTGGCGAGCTCCCCTACTCAGGCGAGTACCACATCATGGTCGAGAACGCGGCCGCACGCTGGTATGGTGGGACCACCCAGACTGCTTCCTTCCAGCTGTATGTGTTCTGCCAGGGAGGCGGCTTCGAGGACGTCGAGCACCACTCGACTTGTGGCACGGTGCGGGAAGTGGCCTCGAATCCTAATGTGATCGCCGTGGGCGCCGTCGCACCAGGTAGTGGCGAGGTTCGGGAGTATAGCTCTCGCGGACCGACTGCGAGCGGAAGAGCCAAGCCTGAGCTCTGTGCTCCTGATGGCGTGACCGGCACGGTGTACGAGAGTTTCACTGGGACCTCCGCGTCCGCTCCGTATGTGGCTGGAGCCATTGCCCTTCTCCGGACCGTGAAACCCGACTTGACCGCGGCGGACGCATTGGCCGTCCTCCAAGAGACAGCCGCGCGCTCTGTTGACAGCTGCGGGAACGCCGTTCTCGCGATCGACATCGCAAAGGCCATTGCCTGGCTGAAGTCAAAGTGAAACGAGGACCGCGAACCGGTACTCGCTCCGTCATGGCAGTCAGATCCTGTGGACAGAAGCAGGGAGCGGGAACAAACGGGGACCCGGAACCGCGAAGCGGGTCGGCGGGTGCGATGGGACGCGCCACATGATCCGCCAGTGACCCGGAGAGGAGCTGTGCGCGACGACGCAGTCCGCGATGAGTCGGCCCTGGAGGGGCGCCTGGGAATAGCGGCGCCTCGGGATCCGATTGCAGGGCTTGTCGGGCGCCGGCGAGGCGAGCCGAAAGGGAGTCGCTTTGTTTGCCGAGAGCCTCAGTCGTCCCAACGGGCGACTGGGGCTTTTCGCCTTTCTTGACATCTTGAAGGACGCCTTGCAGTAGGAGGGAGAAGTGCGATGAAGATCGGACGATGGGCCACGCTGTGCGCGGCAGTGCTCCTGACATTCAGCTTTGCCGTGCTCGCCCAGAGGGTCATCACGGTGCCGGACGACTTCTCCACCATCCAGGCGGCGATCGACGCGGCAGAACCTGGGGACACGGTGCATATCCGCGCCGGTCACTACAAGGAAGCTCTCGTGATCGAAGAGCCGCTCCGCCTCGAGGGTGAGGGACGGACGGAGACGGAGATCCAGGCTCCCGACGCCGGACAGGATGTCATCACGGTCAGCATCGAGTCGGGCACGGCGCTCGTCGAGGGGCTGACCGTCAGGGGTGGAGACAACGGAATCTACGCGAACCTTGGCGAGCAGGCAACCCTGGAGTTCCTGGACTCGATCGCCATTGACAACCAGTTCGGGATCGTGTCTCGCGGGACAGGGCGCCTTTCCGCGAAGCGATGTCTGTTTATCGAGAACGAGTTCGCAAACGCTCAGTTGGGGAACGGCGTCGCCGAGCTCGAGGAGTGCGAGTTCCTCCGCGGCCGCGTTGGAGTGCTGCTCACAGCGGACGTGAAAGCTCACCTGTCCCGCAGTGTGATTGCCCTTGGGCGGTGGGCCATCAATCTGTACACCCAGGACTGCGGGTACTCCGGCGCCCCGGCCACGTTCGCCGGGAAGGTAGCTGGCACGGGAAACCGCGTGTTCGGGGTCACGACCGATCTCTGTCCAGACTACCTCACTGGACCGTGGCCGGAGGACTTCTTGGAGCCGGGGTGGACGGAAGGGGTTCACCAAGCCGTGGAGGCGTACAACCGGGGCGTGGCTCTGTACAACAAGCAAGACTGTGTCCAAGCGGTGGAGGCGTACGAAGAAGCGCTGCACACACTTGACCAGGCGCCCCTTCCCTTGCTGCAGGCGTACGTCGACCAGAACCTCGGCATTGTCTACTGGAGTCTTGGCCGGTACGAGGACGCGCTGGTGGCGTACCGGGCGGCACGCGCGGTGTACGTCGCCCAGAAGATGGCCGTGGATGTCGCAAAGGTCGACGAGAACCTCGGCGTGGTCTACCACGACCTTGGCCGCTACGAGGACGCGCTGGTGGTGTACTGGGCGGCACGCGCGGTGTACGTCGCCCAGAAGATGGCCGTGAACGTCGCAAAGGTCGACGAGAACCTCGGCGTGGTCTACCACGACCTTGGCCGCTACGAGGACGCGCTCGAGGCGTACCGGGCGGCACGCGCGGTGTACGTCGCCCAGAAGATGGACGTGGAAGTCGCAACGATCGACAGCAACCTCGGCGTGGTCTACCACGACCTTGGCCGCTACGAGGACGCGCTCGAGATGTACCGGGCGGCACGCGCGGTGTACGTCGCCCAGAAGATGGACGTGGATGTCGCAAAGGTCGACATGAACCTCGGCGTGGTCTACCACGACCTTGGCCGCTACGAGGACGCGCATGCGGCTTACGCGGAGGCAATCGCGGCTCTGGACGCCATTCCTCCTCTTGAAGGGATGCCTTACTCCCTTCCCGCGGAACGGTGGGTGGTGCTCTTCAATCGCGGGTTGTGCTTCGAGCAACTTGAACGGTGGGAGGAAGCAATCTCCTCCTGCCGCGACTCGATTGGGGTGATCGAGTCCATGAGGAGCTTCCTGCGCACTGAAGAGGTGAAGCTGGCGTGGGGGGAGCGAACGAAGCATGTCTACGAGCGTCTGATCGACCTTCTCTACCGGCAGGGCGAGGGGGTACTGGGATTCTCGTACGCTGAGCGCTGTCGGGCGCGGACATTCCTCGACCTCTTGGCAGCGGGACCGGTGACGACACTCGAGAATGTAACTGGGATGGGAATCGGTTCGGAAGGGGTCGACCCGGCGGTGATCGAGGCGGACCTCGGTGAGATGATTGCCTCCCTGCCTCCCGACACGGCGGTCCTCGAGTACTTCGTGACGGACAGGGCGGTGTTCTTGTGGGTCGTCAGTCAGGCGGGTGTGCAGGAGCCACTCCGGCTGGAGATCCGCCGCGAAGACCTTGCCAACCAGGTGATCGCTTTCCGGCAGGCGCTGGAGGCGAGGCCGAGTCTCGGGAACACGGCCGACGAGGCTCTCCTCATCCAGTCGCGCGATCTGTACGCGCTTCTCGTCCAGCCGATCGAAGACAAGCTGGCCGGCATGACCCATGTGGTTGTCGTCCCGTCCGGGCCGCTTCACTACCTTCCGTTTGCCGCTCTTCTGGACTCTCCGGGGACGGAGGACTACGCCCTCTGGTTGGCGCAGGTCCAACCCGGCGCATACTTCGGAGACCGGTACGCCTTGAGCTACGCGCCGAGCCTCGTTGCCCTCAAGTACGCCCAAGAGGCCGCGGGAGAGGTGTCCATAGAGGAATCGTTCCTTGCCCTCGCCGACCCGGACTCGGGAGACCCGGCTCTGACGCGCCTTCCCGCGGCGCGGGTGGAGGCGGAAGCCGTCGCGGCTCTCTTCTCGACGCACGAGGTCTACGTCGACACAGAGGCAACGGAGACGGTCGTGCAGAGCCAGTCCTCCACGGCGAGTCAGCTTCTGTTGTCGACGCATGGATTGTTCAACGCCGTGAACCCGATGTACTCGTACCTCGTTCTCACACCGACGGACGAGAGCGACGGGAGACTCTACACGTACGAGGTGTTCGGCCTTGACCTTCACGCCGATCTCGTCGTCCTGAGTGCGTGTGAGACGCTGCTGCCTCACCTCGAGGACATGAAGGCCCAGACGCGGGCCGTGAGGGGTAGCGGCGAAGAGGACGTGGAGCTGTCGCCCGAGCTGATGGAGGAGCTGACGTCGGGGGATGAGATTGTTGGGCTGACACGGGCGTTTCTTTATGCCGGGACGCCGTCAGTGCTGGCAAGCCTGTGGAGTGTCTACTCCGAGGCGACGAAGGACCTGATGGTGGCGTTCTACGGGTACCTGGATCAAGGAATGGACAAGGCAGAGGCGTTGCGCCAAGCGCAGAGAGACGTGAGACGGCTGTACCCTCACCCCGTCTTCTGGTCCGCGTTCAACCTGATCGGGGACTGGCGATGAGGGCAAACATGAGCTGCACACGGAAGCCGAGTCGCGCGGCGGCAGGAAGGGGGACGACTATGAGGCACTGTGAACTGCTGCGCAGGCCCTGCGGTCTTGTCGGGCTCTGTTGGGTGATCGCGAGCCTTCTCTTCTTCTGCTTGGGCGCGAGTGTTTCGGCGGAGGCGGAACAGACGCTCAACGTCCCCGAGGACTTCCCCACGATCCAGGCAGCGATTGACGCGGCGCGACCGGGCGACACCGTGTCTGTCGCCCCGGGAACGTATGTGGAGAACCTGGTTGTCAACAAGGCGCTGACGCTCTTGGGAGCAGGTCGAGGAGACGTGTTGATACGTGCACGAGACGCGGCGGGACCGGTCCTGACTGCGATGTTCTGGGAGAATGGACAGGTCACGGTCGGTGGCTTGTCCCTCGTCGGGGGCGCAGAAGGAGTCCGGGCCTATGTCGGCCCCGGCACGGGAATGCTCATGCATGACATCTCCGTCGCGTACAGCAGGAGCGGCATCCTCGTCGGCGGACAGGGCCACGTCGAGATCACGGACACGTGCGTAACGTCGGTGAATACCTACGGCATTGCCTGCGCCAGCAGCGTGGCCGTCATCACGAGGTGTGAAGTTGCGGAAGCAGGAGTCGGCATCCTGCTCGGCTGTCTTCCGAACAGGGACGGCACGATCTGGCATCCCTCCACATACCGGGATCAGCTATGTGTGCTAACTGACAACGTCGTGTTTTGGTGCGACTATGGCGTAGCCCTTTGCTTCCTGTCGGACGACGATCTAGGCATCCTGGGAGCCGGCAACTGCGTACAGGGTTCGAGGGCTGACTTCCAGCCAGCCCTGGTCAGTCCCTCGTATGTGCCGTCCGTGTGGCCCGATGGCTTCGCCAACACGCAGTGGAGGGTCGCCTACGACCGAGCCACTGGCGAATTCGGAAGGGCCCTCGCCGCGCTACAGCAGAATGACACTAGAGCAGCCCTGGCGGGTTACTCCGCCTGTCTTGAGACTCTAGCGGGGGCGCCCTGCTGGCAGATTGAAGCGGAAACAATGGGGAACCTGGTCTGGGTCTACGAAAACACGGGAGACACGGGGCAGGCGCTCTCCAGCTACTCGAGGGCCCGTTCCGCGTTCCGCGAGCGAGGTCTTGAGATCGAGTGCGCCAATCTTGATCTGAACGTCATCGCGACCCTCCTAATGCTCGGACGCTATGAGGATGCGCTCGAGCTCTCCGCGAGAGCACGCGCAGTCTACGGCGTCTATGGTCTCGCTGCGAATCTCGCACTCTTGCAAATGAATGTTGGTGTGATCTATGCGGAGCTGGGCCTCTTGGGTGCAGCGCAGCTAGAGTGGCTCGCGGCGCGCGAGGTCTTCTTGGCACAGGATATGGCGGTGCAATTGCAGTCCGTCGACGCTGACTTGGGCATTCTCTGTCGCCGCCGCGGCGACTACATGGGAGCACTCGCTCGATTCGAGGACTTGCGGTCCTGGGCCTCGGAGAGAGGCCGCGACGGCGATGCTGCGCAAGCCATGTTCAACATCGGGCTTGTCTACGAAGACATGGGGCGGCACGAGGAGGCGCTCAACGCGTACTCCTTCGCTCGTGACTACTTCTCCGCCAGCGGCGACGTCAGCCAGGTTGCCTACATCAATGCCAAGGTGGGTGACGCTTCCCGCAGTCTCGGCCTGCTCGAGGATGCTCTTCTTGCATACACGTTGGCGCTTGGCTCTATCGGGGAGCCGTCTGAAGCGGAACCAGCGATGGGCAGGAAGACGCGGTGGATCGCTTTCCGTGGTCTTGGCCTCACATACGAAGCTCTCGGAGACACAGGGGCAGCGCTCGGGGCGTTCGAGTCTTCGATCGGCATTCTCGAATCCACCCGTGGCATGCAGCGCAGGGAAGAGTTGAAGGAGTCCTTGCAGGAGGAGGCAAGGGCTGTCTACGAGGAGTTCGTCGAGTTTCTCGTTGGGCTGGGGGAGTATCGGTCCGCGTTCGGCTACTGCGAGCGTGCGCGCGCGAGAACCCTTCTCGACCTGTTGGCGGCGGGGCCGGTCGGGACGCTCGAGAGCGCAGGCGAGGCGGAACTGCGTACCGGCGTGGTCGACCCTCAGACGATCGAAGCGGACCTCGGTGAGATGATTACCTCCCTGCCAGCTGGAACTGCGGCGGTCGAGTACTTCGTAACCGAGGACGCGGTGCTCGCCTGGGTGATCACCCAAGCGGGCGTGCAGGAGCCACTCCGGCTGGAGATCCGCCGCGAAGCCCTTGCCAACCAGGTGATTGCCTTCCGTCAAGCGCTCGAGGCTCAGCCGAGTCTCGGGAACACGGCCGACGAGGCTCTCCTCATCCAGTCGCGCGATCTGTACGCGCTTCTCGTCCAGCCGATCGAGGACAAGCTTGCCGGCATGACCCATGTGGTCATCATCCCGTCCGGGCCGCTCCACTACCTTCCGTTTGCCGCATTGTTGGACTCGCAAGGGACGGACGACTCCCTCTGGTCAGCGCAATTCGCACCGGGCGCATACTTCGGCGACCAGTACGCCTTGAGCTATGCGCCGAGCCTCGTTGCCCTCAAGTACGCCCAAGAGGCGGCGGGAAAGGTGTCCACGGAGCGATCGCTCCTTGCCCTCGCCGACCCGGACTCGGGAGATCCGGCGCTGACGCGTCTTCCAGCGGCGCGGGTAGAGGCGGAAGCCGTCGCGGCTCTCTTCTCGACGCACGAGGTCTACGTCGACACAG
>Ga0315278_10000858_pt1 | contig 26338 bp, 30 predicted proteins | sample YL17G06_0_MG_FD_203880 | JGI IMG/M metagenome (GOLD analysis project Ga0315278, IMG submission 203880) | Sediment microbial communities from Yellowstone Lake, YNP, Wyoming, USA - YL17G06_0 | ecosystem: Environmental > Aquatic > Freshwater > Lake > Sediment | place: USA: Wyoming | collected... | reverse complement strand
CCGATAAACAGATCTCTTGATCTTCTTGGCGGCGTCATCGATTTACAGAACGTACCGCCCCCTGTAGCCAAGGGTCAGCTTGCCGCGTGGAGCAAGACGGGCAAGCAGGTAGGCAATGCATACCGGTTTCCTGACGGGCAGATTCTGACTCCTCCGCACAACTACCGGGGGACGTGTACCGAATGCCATCCGCAGTTTCGTTCGCCGGGATTTGATCCGAACAATTTCGGTACAGGGCGCGGGACTGTTCTCCCCGCTGCTCCGGGGCAGGGGCCGAATCAGGTTTGGGGTCAGCCAAGGTACCTTGGACCAGGGCTGGGTAGAGGGCAAGTACCGTATCCAGGTGCTGGTCTGCGACGGAACCCTGGACCGTGGTGTCCGGTTGCCGGGCCCAATGGTATTTCCCTCGGTATGACCGTTACCGATGTCGATGGTGTAATCGCAGGGCAGAACAAAATGATGCGCCCCGGCGGCGTCTTTGTCACCAGCGTCACTCCGGGCATGCCTGCTGATGCGGCAGGTCTGCAGCGGGGCGATGTCATTATCAGGGTAGGCGGCAGGAAAATTCAGGATAGCACCAACTTCGCGAATATTCTGGATGGACAAAACGGGTCCAGTATGGACCTGGTGATCTTGCGGTTCGGTGTTAGACAAACGGTCAAAGTTACGCTGGCGCAAGGTGGGGCAGCACAGACCATGGCAGGAACAACTCCGATCAAACAGCCGACGTCATTCGTCTGGCTGGGTGCGGATATAAGGGCATTGCCCGCCGGTAAGGCGGGTGTTTCTGTCGTCGAGGTGGAAGGTGTGCTGGCGACGGCCGGCATCAAAGCAGGCGACATTATCACGGGGGTGAATAATTCGAAGGTAACAGATCTCAATTCATTCATTGAACTTACTTCGAAGGTGAAGATTAAGAAAGGAGTGCTCCTCGACGTTATACGTTCGGGAAATCCCCTGTATATTACGGTCAAGGCTAACGTTGCTCAAAATCAGATAGCACCGACACCTCCTGCGCAGCAAGTCGTCTGAGCAACCAGACCTTAAATCATGACCGGAGCCGGCGGCTTTGGTTGTCTAAGGGGAATGGCCTTGAACAGGACTTTTGTTTGGTTGACAGGACGGCAAGGGAAAGTGATAAGATGAATAAAGAAATTATCAAGAAATTGTATGCCAAAGAGTTGGATCTCATTGCCGACATGCCTTCTGCTGTCAAGGCGAAGTGGACGGACTATCTGGCACGCATCAAGGACAAGGTCTGGGACCGTCATTCGATCGCGATAAGGATCGCGATCGTGGCCTTTTTCATGGCCTTGCTATCGACTTTTGTTTATTATTACAACTATTTTACCGTGGAGTACTACAAGACGCGTTTGGAATTGACGCAGATTGAAGCGGAATTACAGCGCAGAAATGATCTGATTCCGAACCTCGTGAAGGCCGTCAATGATTATATGGCTTTTGAAAACAAGATATTTAAGCATGCCGCCGATGTAAGGAGTGCTTTGAATTCCCTGAAAAACATTCCGGACGTATCGCCGTCTCAATTGAGCCTGAAGAGCGCCCTTTCGAAATTTCAGGCCGTGGCCGAGAACTATCCCGACCTGAAAGCGTCTGCGACATATCAGAACCTCATGATGGAACTGTCCAATACGGAAACGAGGATTGCCAGTGCGAGGATTCGGTATAACACGGAATCCAATTACTACAATTCGCGGTTACGGATGTTTCCGGGGATCATCTTCGGAGTTGTGATGGGGTTCGAGCCGGTAAAGACGTTTGAATCGGAGAAATCGGCAAAAAATGTCCCTGAAGTCAAATGAAGAATATGCCGCATCTTGAAAGAACGGTTAAGGGCAACCCATTGAGGAAAATAATTCTAACGGCGTTGCTCGTATTGATGATGTTCCTGGCGGCAGGAAGCGCCATGGCGGCGCAACCCGTTATACCGCCACATCTGACGATGGGCTTACTGGGGGCCATCATCGTTTTTCATACGGGTGTCCTGATCGGGATTATCGGCACCCTGATCGGCGCCGGCGGCGGTTTCATCCACGTGCCGGTGCTCATTATTTTCTACGGGTTTTCACCCCAGCATGCCATTGGCACATCCATGGCAGTCGTCATGCTTAACGCGATATCCGGCACATTTGCCTATGTTGCTCAGAAACGGATCGATTATGAAATTGCCATCAAGTTTGCTGTCGCGGCCAGCCCCGGTGTCTTTATCGGGGCATTGCTGTCGCAGTTTTTCAGTGTCAGCAGTTTTTCTGTTATTTTCAGTGTGTTACTCATCATTTTGTCCTATTACCTGTTTTCCGGAAAGGAATTTTCCGTCGTCAGGACGAAAGTCGCCCAAGCACCACAAACGAGACATCTCACGGATGCCACAGGCGAGGAGTTTTCTTATGCTCCGGACATGTCCGTAGGTTTTTCCGCAAGTACTTTAATCGGTATATTTTCGGGACTGTTCGGTATCGGAGGGGGTATTATTCATGTGCCCCTCATGTATTCCGCGCTGGGAATACCGGTGCATATAGCGACAGCCACATCGCACTGCATCCTTGCCATCACGAGTTTTATCGGGTTTGTCGTTTTTGTCGGACTCGGCTATGTAGATCTGGATTATGCCGTGGTCCTGGGGATAGGTACGATTATTGGCGCCAGTTTCGGGGCTCGGCTCTCCCTGAAGACGCATCCCTATATCATAAAGAAAGTTATCGCCGTGTGCCTGCTTTTTCTGGCATTGAGGCTGCTGATGGATGTTCTGTAGGATCGGGAATGTTACCGCGTAAAAAGGCGAAACATGATAGATAAAAAGTATTTTATTCCTTATATAATCGGGCTTTTCTTCGTTATTCTTTTTTGGGATCAGAGCCGCAATATGGAAGAAGTAAGCTCCTTTTTCGCTTATATAGCGGCAATTCTTTTTTCTGTGGCCAACGCTTATTATCCTGCCCGTTTAATTTCAAGGGAATTTAGACCCTTACCTAAAATGGTGGTGACATTTTTCAGGAAGTACCTGAAGGCGCATATCTGGATGAACCTGATCGCTTTTTTCGCGATGGTTATACACTGCCACTATTCAGAGGAGCTGAATATCTTTCTTATCGGGACTTACATCGTTACGATTTTCTTGACCGTAGAAGGGATCGCGATGCACTATCGTCTGATACCCGGAGAGCAAAAACTGCTTCGTATGATCCATGCACAGCAGTTGCTGTTTATGGTATGGGTCGTGCTGATTTTTTTAGGACATTGGGATTGAATAATAAAATCTGACCCGAGATGAATGTGACACCAGATGAGTGCAATTGCCAAGTATATATTGTTTATCCTCTTCATGGTTGCTGTGGTTTCTGTAGCGGCAAACCCTGATCTGCCCTTTGCCTATCCTTTCTCCGGGCATGCAAGGGCAACGATAAGCAAAAACCCGGCGGGCGAAATACCTGCCATTGCCCATAATCCCTCACATGTACTGGCCGGATTGCGCCATGCAGGGGCCATAGATTTCAGCTCCGGCAAGAATCTTACGGCTACGGGGGAAGAGGGTAAGATCAAGTTATGGCAGTTGCCCGATGAGAAACCGGTTTTAGAGATTAACGCCGGTCCCGAATTCCAGGTTTTACAGGTTCGCTTTATACCGGGAAAAGAGACCATCGCCGGATGCGGTCTGACCCCGGATGGCAAGGGAAGTATCAGGATATTCAATGTCGCGACGGGAGAACAGACCTTCCAGATAGACAATGAGGAACCGGTCATCTCTATGGATTTTGATCAGAGCGGCCGGTATCTTGTATTCACCGGTATGAGCCATATCAAGGTGTGGGATCTGGCGGAAAACCAGGCTGTTTCAATCTTTCGCAGAAACAGCGCCGGAGCGAGAGGCGTCTTTTTCCTGGAGGACCGGTATGTTATTCAGTCTGACACCCTTTCGTTGTATGACTGGAAGAGCAGAAAACAGGCTGCCGGTCTGGATAATGTTGGTGTCGTTGAGTTAAAGAAGATCAACAATAACCTCTGTGCCTGGATGTCCGGCAACGGACTCCATACGTTGCGTTCTCCTTATGGAAAAAGAGAGTTCATCCCATTCAACACGCAGGGGATATACGCCTTTGATTTGGCGCCTGACGGAAAATGGGGGTTGTTCTTGAGAGAAGACAAGACGATGTCCCTGATCGATGTCGCGACGGGGCTTACAGTCAGAACCGTGAGTTTTAAACTCCGGCCCGATGGCGTTTTCATCTATCATGATGGCGCCAGCGTCGCTGTATTATACAGAGAGGGCAAGATCGAACTATTTGACCTCGGTAATGAAAACATCTTCAGAAATGCTAAATTTTACGCAACGCAATTTTTCACGAAGTTGTGGAGTAAAATAGGTGAAGTCGCAGATAAAGTGCAGAGGACAAAAAATCCCGAGGGCTGACCAGATGAGGGGTATTATTTGAACGTATGAAACTGTTATTTCGTATCTTAAAGTCGTCTTTTACTGACAAACTGGCTTACATCTCCGCAGTTGCCAGTGCCCTGTGCTGGCTGGTCCATGCCTGGTACCCTGCCATATTACCCGGTCAGTTAAGGGCAACGGCGCATATTTATATGACGATTTTGGCCTCCCTGGCGGCGGGAATGATGATTGCCAAATATGTTCTTATGGAAGGTTATTTGCGCTCAGTGAAGGATTTGATTACTGAGAAAGAGGCGTTTGCCGTCACTATTCAAAAACTCGAAGTGGCCATGCAGGAGATCCGGGAAGACAGGGATCGGATCTCGGAACGTGAGTCGGTCTTAAAGAACAAACTGAAGGGTTTTGAAAACAGCGAGACAGAAGCACAGCTCAGTTCTTTGCGGAAAAAAATACGTATGGCTGATGAAGACAGGAAGACATGCCTGACTTTTCTTGTACGTGAATTGAGAAACCGTCTACAGGAACTGGACAATGTTGATGATCAGGATATCGCACGCGCGGCGGCTGTGTTGACAAAGGAAACACAGATGGTGGAAGACGAGATAAAAAAGGGAACGGTATCCTTATATGAACTGGTCCTCAAGATAAGCGAGATTCGCGAGTATATCCATGATCTGGCGATAATCAGGATTCAATCCGGCGATGGGCAGGAGGAAAACGTTCGCGACCATCGGCAACCGCGTGATTTTCCATGGTTTGACGCTGACGCCGATCCTTCCAGAATAGATCGCATCTATAAATTCCTGAAAGTTGCTTTTCATCCGGACAGATTTTCTTCCGAAGGGCTGAAGAAAGAGGCTACAGTTCATTTTCAAGAGATGGTGCGGGCCTACAAGACCGTAAAGGAACGTTTAAGGTCAACCCATTGAAAAATAGTTATCGATGTGTACCTGTTTTTTCTGGCATTGAGGTTGTTGATAAATGAAGGCAAATTACGCTGACTTCTTTCAGACAATAATCGACAGTGTTGCCGATGGAATCTTTACGATCGACAAGAGCCGTCATATCACATCATTTAACCGCGCGGCGGAACGGATAACGGGATTCACACGGGACGAAGCCATCGGTAAGCTGTGCCATGAGGTTTTCCACGCCAGTATCTGTCAGAATGCATGCGCCCTGGAGGATGCGATAAAAACGGGAAACGTGGTTATCGATCGACCGCTGAATATTATTACAAAGGCGGGGAAAACGGTTCCGATCAGCGTCAGCGCTTCCCCGCTTAGAAATGGAAACAAAAGAGTCATCGGTGGCGTTGAGACATTTCGTGATCTTTCGGCGATAGAGGAACTGAAAAAGGAAATACATAAACGATACACGTTTGAGGATATCGTCAGTAAGAACCGGGAAATTCAGAGGATATTCGATATTATGCCGGACGTGGCCGAAAGCGACAGCACGGTGCTGATCGAGGGGCCGAGCGGCTCGGGAAAGGAGTTGTTTGCCAGGGCTATTCACAACCTCAGTTCGAGAAAAGACAAACGCTACGAGGTTGTTAATTGTGGGGCGCTCCCCGATAGCCTGCTCGAATCAGAACTGTTCGGCTATGTGAAAGGAGCCTTCACCGACGCGTATCGTGATAAGCAGGGCAGATTTGCCCTCGCGGAGGGCGGTACGCTTATTCTGGATGAGATCGGTGATACTTCACCGGTTTTTCAAGTAAAGCTGCTACGTGTAATCCAGGAGAAAGAGTTCCAGCCGCTCGGATCAACGAAGACACTGAAGGCTAATGTGCGTATCATGGCTGCCACCAACCGGAGTCTGGCCGAGCAAGTGCGCAGCGGGAAGTTCAGAGAGGATTTGTACTATCGTCTGAACGTCGTTCGCATTGAACTTCCACCCCTTTCCCGCCGCCGCGAGGATATTCCGCTTCTTACCGAACACTTTATAAACGTGTTCAATCTGAGGCGGAATAAGCATCTTACAGGCGTTTCAGACGATGTGATGGATTTTCTGATGCGCTATCCCTTTCCGGGAAATGTGCGGGAGCTTGAGAATATTATTGAGCACGCCTTTGTTCTCTGTCGCAACAGCATCATCGAAATGAAGCACCTGCCGCAGGATATCATCAAGGCGTCCATCGAAATGCAGCCGTTGACGCAAGAAGAAAATTCACCTCTTGACGCCGCCGAGAAAATGGCGATTGAAAAAACCCTTAGAACACACTCCGGTGTACGCGCAGCCGCTGCACGTTATCTGGGTATCAGCACCGTCACCCTCTGGCGGAAAATGAAGAAATGGGGAATCAAAGCTTGACGGCACACCAGATATTTTCATCCTTTTTTCCCTTCTGATATTTCATAATCGAAATATATTTTGCAATGTAGTTTCACTAATGAAACGCCAAAGACATCATATCTATGTCCCTGAGGGGGCTGTCAACGTGGTCTGTTCCGATAATTCCTGATATTATTGTGCATTAAACATGTTCAAATAATTCTGATCTAGGACATGGCTTTGTTTTCCACCATTAATGTAATTGTATATGATGTCCTGGGTGAGGACGATATGATGTTCAACAGAATTATAAGTGACATTCTTAAATCCCTCTACCGGTATCTATTTTTTGTCTTCGTGTCTCTGATTCTTCAGCCGGGTACGGCTCTGTAATCTTATCAACTTCGTTGTTGCGGTACTTTTCTATGATTTGGCGTACCGTTAACCCTTCTTCGGCTTTGTATATATCCACGAAGTTGTCTTTAAGCATGTAGAAAGATATTTCCCCGATCGTTGGGGTAAAAACAATATCAAGGTTATGTTTAATGACAGCCTTTATTACTTTTATGCCAACATGGATACGATCTTTCTCCTTGATAAATTCATTGTAATAGAAATCTTCTATCTCCACATTATCTTCCTCCAGCCTGAGAACGATGAAATACGGCGCTCTCCCGAAATGACCGTGTACCCTGGAATTAAGGCCATTAACTTCTTCAACGGGAATAATTGCAGAAAGCACATTTTTTTTTGAGGGCTCTACATGGACAAAGACGGAATCAATCTGTTTGTAACTGTCTTTAATCAAGTTCTCGATCCTATCAGCCAGATCGTGAGCTTGATACACAGGAATAGATGGGCTTGTGGCTATCTCGCATTCAACCATCTTGAAGGGACCGGATTGACGAATCCTAATTTCATATACATCTTTAACACCTTTTACTTTATGGACCATTTCCTCTATCTCTTTTTGTAACACAGGGTCAAGGTTCGCATCCATCAAAACCAGGATGGACGACCATATATTTTTTGTGCCGAGCTTGATAATGATTAGCGCTATCAATATTATGACAGAACCCTCTACATAGGGGACTCTTGCATAAGTCAACAAAATACCAATCATGACAGCAAGAGAGGTGCCTATATCGAGGAAAGACTCAGTAGCATTGGCTAATAGTGCCTGCGAATTAATTGCCGTACCAATTTCTTTTTCCTTTCGGGCAATAAAATATGCCGCTACAAGGGACACAGCACTCACCAATACCGGAAGCAAGGGGAATTTGTGGGGTGGAGCTACACGAAGAAACTTACCGTATCCTTCGATGAAGTTTTCTATCCCTGCCCATGTAATAAGGGCACCAATTACAAGGGTTACAAACGTTTCGGCCCTGTATAGTCCATACGGGAATCGCTTGCTCTTTTTCTGGGAAGCAAGCCAGAGACCAAACCAGGATGCAAAGATTGCCAGGACATCAACACCGCTGTGAAATGCATCGGCAATGAGAATCCGGGAATCAAACAGATAACCAGTGACAAGTTTGATAACTGTTAAAAAGAGAATAACGAGAGTTGCGACAAGGGCACATTTGCGGCCTCGCATCAGAGCATTCGTAGGGTTCTTTGCAGTATCCATAATACACTATGCAAGACTCTTTACTCATCCTTTAAAAATTGCCGTGTCATAGGGGATCCACACTCAGGACAATTTCTCTGATAGCAGGAAATTCCGGGTTCACGGGGAACAACTAGTCCGCACTGAGAACAGATGCAGTTCGTCGAGGGGCCCCTGGGTCCGCAGTCACCCCTCCATTTCATCCGCCCCGCTCTCGCCCGTTGATTGTTCCTGTCACCCCTCTTCCTTCTGAAACCAACCGGCATAAGCCCCCAATGCACATACGTTGTGTTTGATGCTATGTCTCTACTACGAGATTAACTCTTGTCAAAGATTCCCGCGAAACCCGGACCACCTGCTGTTGGGCTTCCCGTCAAGCGTACTGATTCCAGAAATGCGCATGCTCACCGCCGTCCCTGCCGGAGCTTTAAGATTTGAAAAAAGCCCTGCTTCAGCGCCCAAAGCAATTCCTTGTCATAAGCGTGCGGGTTTAGGTAAGCGCTAAAGCCATTTCTGGCTTTGCCCTCAACACATAAAAAAAGGGACTGCTCCTTGCTGAGGCCTTTGCTGCTCAGCCCTTTGCCGAGAAGTTCGGCCTCTATATTTTCACGGCACCTAAACCCGCTTTCGGGTCTGACCTTGACTTTTGCACTGCTGCCTTCAATCGCGATGCATTCACCTGCAGCCATGAAAAAAGCCTTGTGGCCGACTGCTTGTAATCTTTCGTAATTCATAATATCCACCAGGTAAGCGCCTCTTCTGCGCTGCAGGACTTTCTGTCTGGATATTTCTACCGGCTCGTCAATGTAGACAATGACATCAAAGCCGTCAATGTCCTGTGTGCGCAGCAGCCGGTGATGCTCGTAAATTGCCCGGTCCTTGTCAAAGCTGATGGCCTGATCCATGTTCTTATGGTCAAGGCAATCCGTGTTCATAGCGAGCCTGCTGGCAAGCGCGGCAGCAAGCGTGCTTTTGCCGCTGCCGGGAACGCCGTCCACCCCGATTCGATTGGGTGAAAGTCCCCTTGCCCTCAAGAGGCTTACTATTGCATCGGCCGTCAGGATGACTTCCTCGGGGCAATTGCGGCTCTCAGACCATCCATGAGATATCCTTATGATCTGATATTCCAGATAGGCCCTCATGCCGGGTTTGCTCAGAATACTTTTTGCCAGGGCCACTCCTGTCGCCGCTGCAATAGCAGGCAGTAGTTTCCTTAGACCTCCCATGATAATCTACCTCTGTTGGTTAACGGTAAGTGATAATCGATAATTGATAGCTGACTAAACACAGCCAGGCACTCCGCCAGGACAGGAACAGCCCACAGTTTTGGGCATTCGGTTGTAATGAACTCACACACCTTGGCGATCTTTAGTTTTTGTTCCTATCTCTATATAAACACGGCATTGCGTACATTTTGTAGTCTTTTCGAGTGCCTTGCCCTGCATCTGACCATCACACCACGTGTAATCGATATCCCAGCAGTTTCTACCATTATTGGGAAACACAGGGCATTGCACCTGCCGCTCAGGCGGACAATCCATAATGTTCCAGCAATAGGATCTATGCATGGCATGGTAAGTGTTCATGAGCGTCCCCATCTGCTGTTTCATCTGATCAGTGATTTGTTTGGCGCTTTCGCTTTTCACAGCCTCATGGGCAAGGGTGTCGTCAAGTCTTTCGAGGAGTTTCTGCATATCTCGGTTATAGTCCTCCAGAGTGGACATGAGCGAATTTACGCGTGACGTCATCTCCGCGTCAGGCATCGCATCTCTCCACATCTCAAAGCCTCCCAAAACGTCGCCGTTCATATCAACCAAGGCCCCCGCATTTACGATGATGGTGTGCCGGTTACCATTCTTGTCCTTAACATTGACTCTTTTGCCGACCACAGGCCTTTTCGTCATTATTGCCTGCTGTATCGCACAATTTCCCTGGCACAAATCGCTCTCAAAGATGTCGCGGCAGAACATCTTACCGCTTATCTCGGGGAGCTTCAGTCCCGTGAACTCAAGGCAAGCAGGATTCATGTACTGGATGTTGAAATTTGTGTCCACCACAAAAAAAGGGTAATTGGAGCCTCTATAAATGCTGGTCACAAATGCCGACATCTCCTGGAATTCCTTGAACGCCCTGGTCTTCGTCATCAGAAACTCCGTGAACGAATTTTTTCCGAAATTAATCGTTTCCTCATAGATCTTTTTCTCCATTGATTCTTCTTCGGTCATGCCTGTTCTCCTATTTTCAACATCAGTTATTTTCTTCAAACACCTTCTAACTTAATAGTTTTTTGACACGAGCCACTCTCAGCGCTGCAAAGGCGCCGGATAAAATTTCATTGTTATATGCCCCGAATTTGACATAGGGGAAAATGCCACTTTTCGGTTTTCCATAACAGTACATAAATAACAGTTCTTCCTTTGAAAATCCTTCAACATCCACCCCTCTTGACCGCAATATCATCCGGAGGTTATCACTATCCTTGTACCCGTCTTTTGGTCTTAATTTAATCCTAACAGGGCTCATCGGAATGATAATTTCTTCTCCATCAGCCATCGCAAATGCAGCGTCCCCGATCTTTTTGAGCATTCTAAAATCTACATAATCGGTAAGTGCCCCATTCCTATCCCTTTCTATCACCCGACGTTGAGCATCCTCTACCTGACAATCAATATAGATGATTGCATCAAAATTATCGATATCTTGGGTTCTGAAAAGCCTGATGTTTTCGTAGATTCGCCCGGGCAGGAAAAAATATGACTCTCTCATGTCTCTCAAATACAGGCACCTCCACTCGAGGCCCGTCCGTTTTGCAAGACTTCTCCCTAGGGTGCTTTTTCCGCTACCCGGTGACCCATCTATACCGATAGTTTCGGGAGATATGTTTTTCCCCTCAAGCATTCGCACTATTTGATCAGAACATTCTTCAACCGCCGGAACAGGTTGATATGGCCTTTCCGAGTTTCCGCTAAAAAGCTTTCTTGCTCTTCCTGTTATAGCCGATCTTATCGTGTCTTTTGCCAGAAGGTTCATGATGGTAGCGGTGACGAAAGCTACAGCCATCTCGGGCAGGGATTTCTTAGTAAACAACTTTATATCTCCGATAGCTGTCTCCAGTTAGAAGGTGTAAGATTACCATTCCCATAAAGCATAACGCCGAGACAATATGGGCCGTAGTCGATTTTTTTACACCGGTGACAACGGCACTCCCCAAACTCACCGCCATACCTCCCACAATGGCAACATGCAACCAAGTGTGTTTTCTGTTGTGAGCAGTCCTATTAGTTGAGAAATTCAGGTCATTCGCGTTTCCCGTAATTATCATGCTCTCCTCGCAAACTGACTCCGAATCTTGGTGAGTTCCTCGATGCTTCGGCATCAGAATCCTGTTCTGATTTTTCAGTGAACTTGCTAGTCACTTTTTGGAGAAGCCATGTTCCCAAAGGAAGCAGTATTGTCGTTACCCCGATCATGACATATTTTTTATAGCTTGCCATTTGATATCTCCGTGTCTTTCAAATTGTGAGCAACTATGTTTTTACCGATAAAGGCAATGAAAGGGTAGGTTCCCTCTGCGATAGAAGCGCCCACAAATGCCGCTACCTTTACCGCCAAGCGTTCTAGTGATATATGAATCTTTTGAATCTGTAGCATGAATGGTGATTATAAGCCGGCTGTCCGGCTGCTTCACTTATCGCCGCCGCCACCACCACGGCCGCCGCCCCGGCCGCCACCGCCCCGGCCTCTGCCGCCACCCCGGCCTTTTCCCTGGCCACAGCCGGCGCCCCCGAATGTGTTCTGGTCTTGCCCGGCAGCAATTTCTGAGCCGGAGTCTTTCGTGCTGTATCCCTTCTTATTCAGGGCGTTCATTACCTCTGAGACAATAGTTTCAATGAGTTTTTTCAAGATTATTTCCTCCTGTTATTTTTTGTCATCTATTATCCCGCCTTCTGAAAATTCGAATCGGGCATGCAGGATACAAGCCGGAGGATTCGTGCCCCCAGCCTGCATCCTACACATCTTTTCAGATCATTGATTACATGATCACTGATGACCGCATTTTTATTCACCCTTCATGGGGGTCTCGAGCTCATTGATGCGGGCCGATATTTCTTCTCCCGCTGTCTTGAAATACTCAGCCTGCCGCTTCAGCAGTTCAAGCTCCTGCTCACGTGTTGCTGTAGGTGCCACATCGGAAATGCCTGCGATGCCGCCGCGGAAGCGCCTGCCGCGCCCCCTGCCAAAACCCCGGCCATAGCCCTGGCCCATACCGGTGTCACAGCCCGGGCTCGTATACCCCGGAGCCTGTTGCCCGACACAATATCCTGCATCCTTGCCGCCTACCGGGCCCATGCCCCTCGGTCCTGTACCGTCTCTTCCTGGCATAATAATCACCTCCTTTCTGCTTCTATGAAAGTTCTAATCATTTTCTTCACTTTCCTATTTACCGTGTCCGCGTCCGTATTTGTGAACTTTGCTTCCGAAGCCGCCCCGTACTCTGTGCTGACCGGGATGCGAGCCACGGCCAGGCATCATAAAACGCGGGTGAGGCAATTCTCCTGCAATCAGGGCCGCCAGCACATCATCAATATCTCCCGACACCCCAGGAATAACGCGGATATTACTCGCCTCAATCATACACAGCAGTCTTTCGCCGATCCCGCCGCACACGACCATGCCGGCTCCCAGCTCGACCACTTGGTCGGCCTGCCGCACCGGGTCTGTGCCGGCAGCTGCAACATTACTGCGTCCCACCTCCCGTCCCGACTGAATCTCAACCACAAGAAGATTGCTGCACCAGTCAAAGACCGGAGAAACTCGATTTTTAAATACCGGTATGACTGTCTTCACTACACACACCTCCCTGCCGCTTGGGGCGCGATCTGTTTGTTACCCGGTCTGACGCATCCACTACAACACGAATGAGCCGAAATTTTTTGATCACCGGCAGAGACAGAATAAATCCTGCAATTCCCAGCGGGGAACCCCGGCGAGCAATCCGCAGCAGTTTCATGCCTGCAATGACGGCGCTTTCAAGGCCCGAAGACCCCGTGGAGATGGGTGGTTCTTTATTCGGGTCAAAATTGATGTTGGCTGACATGGTCCATCCTCCCAGGCTTTTGGTTTGTTTTATACTGCTTGTGCCAATGACGCTCTCCCTGTCGCCGGAACTCCTACCGGAAAAACGATGGCGGATTGTCAAAAGTAGGCACGGCTACCTTAAAGGATAGCATAGTGCGTGCCAAAGCACTTGACCTGCGAACATCAATCACAAGATACTAATTTAACACACTTGTCGTAGAAATCCTGGGCACACAGCGATTGAGCAGATTGCAGAAACAGGTGCATTATGCAATCATTTGCTGAAGGCCATATTGCAAAATGCACCAACAGGGATTGATAAAGAAACTCGATGCGGTCACTCAGGATCTTCTGCCGGGCACTTCATCCCCAGCTTAATGCCTTGGGCTAAAGGCACTCATCAGCCTCGGGCTGTTAGCAATAAATCGGCACATTCGTATTGATAGTTTGCAGTTCTTTTGTTATTGTTGTAATGCCATGCTGAAAAGCAAGAATTCCTATCAGTGACTGCGTTTTATTTATGCCGATGCCATTGTGGCCGCTGTGGTAGCCTGTTTCGTCTATCCTATGAGCATGGTGGAGATATTTTCTAAAGGCATCCATGGCCTGATGGATTCTTTTGCCGAGAGAGACCTTTGAGCAGGCAGTGAAGATCAGCCTGAGCGTAGAAGGGGGGGGGAGGTGTCAGATCGATCCACGCCCGGTGTATAGGCCAGAACAATTGGATCGATTTGATTATTGATGTTTCCGAGAAGAAATCTATCCTGGAAATCCATAGGAATGGGGGAAACGATCAAGGAAGCAATTAGTGAAAGGGTTGAGCACGTCGGCCGTATATCGGTCGACTGCTTCCCCGTCAAGAAGATGATGTTCGGGACATACTGAGAGAATCATGTAACCATGCCTATCAGATCCACGCGTGCATGTAGCGTATGTAGAATTAGACTAATTTGGGTTTATCAATAACGTCGTATTATGTTCAAAAAAGAATTTGATAGCACTTATGAATGTCCTAAATGTCGTAAAAGGATTCTCTCTTCATCATTTGCCATCATTATCAGTAGTACAATCATAAAAGGCGTAGCGGGTATCTTTTGCGGAAGCCGTGTCCTTGTATCTAACGCTGTAAGTTCGTTCACTGACTGCATAAACGTAGGAATTAATTATGCCGGCTCGCGCAGTAAAACGCTGGATCCATTCGGGCAGAGCCTTATCATAGCCACGGTCATGTCTCTCTCGGCAGTCTGGGTCTGCGCAGCTAATGCAGTTGCCCTTATTTCCGGTGTGGTACTCCGCCCGGGACTTTGGGCGCTAGTTATATCTGTGTTTGCCTCTGCGCTAAACTGGCACCAGTACAGAATAACGGTATGCGCCAATAAGAGCAACTTGGATGATCAGAATGTTTTACTCTGTATGATACTCTGTAGAAGCGACTTTATTGCTTCATGTGTAACCTCTGTGGGCATACTGCTGGCAGTGACCGGCCTTGTGTTTTTTGACCCGCTCTGCGGTATCGTCATAGGGTGCATCATGTTTCGAGAATCATTTGAGATATTAGGCCATGCTTCTGCCAAGCAAGGGCCTTCCGGGCCATCAAGAAAGCGCTTTGCAATGTTCACGGCAGGCCTGCTGTCATGTTGTATTATTGGATTCTACACAAACAACGCGCTCGACATCCTCAATCGAAGAGCGATTGTTCTCGTCCCCTCCCAAGGAACACAAATTGACAGTCCGGTTGATACGTTGCTTGGCAGAGCTGAATTCTTTATAATCATCAACACAAAAAACAATACCGTAAAATCGATAACAAACACCAGTCGCTATCTGAAAACCGACGTAAGCAACGATTTTCTTGCTCTGCTCAAGGATAATAACGTCGGTGTCATACTTGCACATAATATCGGTGCTGAGCTTTTCACAGACCTCCGGATAGCGGGTGTAAGAGTGTACTATTTTGAAAGGCTGGGAACCATTCGGGCTACTTTTTCTGACTACCAAAATGGACAATTTGAACTTGCCACGGCTCCCACTGTGAAGAAGGGATTTGGCCGCAACAAAATCCGCTTCTTTGCGCCGTGGTAGCAAGACTGCAGCGGTCACTCAGGATCTTCTGCCGGGAATTTAATCCCCAGCTTCTTGATCTTTCGCCACAGGGTTGTCTTATTGATATCCAGCTCCCGTGCAGTTGCAAGCCTTTTATAGCTGTTCCTCACCAGTGCTTCCTCGATGAACTTCGCTTCCAACTCCGCAAGCGTTCCAGCAGCATGAGATTGCTTCTTTGCTCCGGGCGCCGCAATGCCGTCCGGAAGATGCTCGCTACGGATAAGACCGGACCGGCACAGGATGAAGGCGTGCTCTATGACGTTTTGCAGCTCACGGACATTACCCGGCCAGTGGTGGTGCATGAGATCGCTGAGCGCTTCCTCCGAAATCCCGGAGACATCCCTGCCCTGGATGTGGTTTAAGCGGTCGATGAAGAGCTCCGCCAGGAGAGGCACGTCCTCTATTCGGTCCCGCAAAGGCGGCAAAACGATCCGCACGACGTTCAGTCGATAGTAAAGGTCATCGCGGAAAATTCCCTCTTTGACCAGGTCTTCAATATTTTTGTTACTGGCGGTAATGACCCGCACGTTGGCCTCAACAGGGCGGACGCTGCCAAGGGGCTCGAACTCTTTTTCCTGGAGCACGCGCAAAAGGCGCACTTGGAGGGCTGCAGAAATGTCTCCGATCTCGTCAAGAAATATCGTGCCCCCTTCGGCGAGTGCAAACCTGCCTGGCTTATTTTTTTTGGCATCCGTAAAAGCTCCGGCCATGTAGCCGAACAACTCTGATTCCAGCAGCGTATCAGGCAACGCCCCGCAGTTGACAGCAACAAAAGGGCCGCCCTTGCGCGGGCTAAGGCTGTGGATTGCCCTGGCGACGAGCTCCTTTCCCGTACCGCTCTCACCGCCCAGCAGTACGGTGCTTTCACTAGCGGCAATCTGCGGAAGGATTGAGAATATTTGATGCATGCGGTGGTTTCTGCTCAGCATGTCCGCAAACACATAGTTGTTGCGGAGCTGTTTCCGCAATTCCTCAACAAGCGTGAGATCACGAAATGTTTCCACACCACCCATGAGGCCCCTCTTTTCATCCCTGAGGGGCGATGTGCTTATGCTTATGGGAATCCGTTTTCCCTGTGCCGTCATTATATACACATGTTGATTGACTACAGACTTGCCTGTTTCAAGAGTCCTGCGAAGGGCGCAGTCGCTTTCGCAAATGTTTGCGCGAAAGACCTCACAACACGGCCTGCCGATTGCTTCCCTGCTTCCGATCCCGGTGATTTTTTCGGCTGCCTGATTGAAGGATGTAACGATCCAGTCATGGTCCACCGTGAAGACGCCGTCGTTAATACAGTCCAGGATCGCTTTAGTGACTTTGTCATTCTCCCCGGGCCGATTGCTGCTCATTATTCTCCTCCGTTTAAAATACCATCTTTCATGCCGATTACCTATCACTGAGCACTGTCTTTACCGCTCACATCATGCGTTCAGACACAAAGCCGCTGCAGCTACAAGACCGCCGATCGCGGCTCCAACGATCACGTCAGACATATAATGCTTTTCAAGAAAAATCCGCGTAAACCCTACTACAACTGCACCTGCCAGCATATACGGCGCTGCCACTTGCCAGTAAGTGCCGCCCACAAAGGCCAGCATGCATGCCCTGGAAGCGTGAAGCGACGGAAACGAATACCGGTTCCAGTCAGCAAAAAATCCTCTCCCATGATGCGGCCGCGGCCGCTCTCTTTTTACAAGATATCGCAGGGGGATGATGACGCAGAGCTCGAAAATTTCAGCCGTGACTACGGCATAGATGAACGTCCCGCAGGCTTCCCTGCATAAGAGAAGCAATACGACATAGACGGTTAGGCAAAGGGGGCCGGAGCCAAGCGTGGTGATAATCTCCGCAGCTTTTACCAGCAGCGGCTTTCGCAGTCCGGCAAGGCTGTGGTTGATAGTCTTATCCAGTGCAACGATACCCCCGGCAGGCCCGCCGAACTCACGTCCCATGTATCCATCCTTTATAAGAAATTTCAATAAAACTCTATCCAAGGATATTTGAAATTGTTTGATAAGACATTGCTTCTGTAAGGTAGAAGTATAAGAAGAACGGTTTTGTATGTCAATGAAAACTGACCACAAAATGTGGGGAAGGATATTTATGATTGTTGCATGGGTATATCGACACTTCCATCTTCTCGAGAAATCGTCACCCCATTTAGCTGTTTCACCGGTCATAAAGGCCATTTAGCGTTAAATTCCTACAGACCTCTCCTGCGTGTCTCTTTTCTATGAAACGTTATGAGCGTATCTATGCATCCGAGGAGTAATCGGGGTCCCGATAGAGTCAATCGTTACAGAGTGAAGCATGAATTATTTTTTGATAAAAACATTCATTTTCATGGAAGTACACATTGTGTTTTCAACGAAAACAACAGATAAGCAATGTATTACAGATCAATATAGAGTCGACTAACTGAATCTGCATCATATTTCCTTTCCAGCGCCCTTATAATGAAATGCCCTTTTGCCATATTCTGAAAATGATTCATGAAAATTGTATTAACCAGGATGCCGCCTGCGGCGCCGATGACAGGGATTGCGGTTGCCGCTGCTTTTTCCGAAACGATGATGCCAAAACGGGAAGCGATGGCTGATATCAATCTCGCGATGACTGGCGCACCTTCTTCTGCCAGGCCACGTTCTGCAGCATACTTTGCCGCCTCTGATATTTGCCTGGAAAGAAAGGCTTTAGTTGCATAGTAGCCTACCTCTGAGGGAATATCTTTATTGGAGTTTCCACTCAATGCGAAAACCTCCATACAAGCGAGTTTCGATTCAAGCCGGAGGATATCCTCTCCTTCACTTCTGGCAATATCGGCAATCGAACGGAACATGATAGCCGTCGTCACCGGCAATTCAAAGGCCAATGCACTCAATCCAAAAGCTCCTCCAATACCACCGGATGTAGCCACCATCATTTTATGCAGGAAATCCCGAGAAGATTTCCTTTCAGCATGATCTATCGTTTGAATTGCAAGATCGAGGGCATGGTGCAAAGATTTCTTTGTAATATTTTGTATACTGTCTGACCAGCTTGCCGGCAAATAATTAAAGCATTTCTTAATGGGTATTCCCATAATATTAGTCAACCTTGCGGCAAATCCCGGATTTTCCAAGAGACCTTTCGCATATTTCAACCGGCTCAAATCTTCAGTAGATAAAACCATTGGGATATTCTCCATACACAGTATCGCCTTTTCCATGCTCAGCTCACCATCAAGGGGGTTTTTGTCACAAGCTGGCTCCTCCGCGCTTTCCTCTGTATCAGCCGGTCGTCCTGCCGCGGGAATCCTTGATGGCCCACTTGTAATAGCGTACCGCCTCGTCCATGCGCCCGGACTTCTCATGGAGCAGGGCGAGCATTCGGTAGCATTCCCCCCTGCAGGAACTATCGAGCGCCGCGGCCTTCAAGTAGGACATGATTGCCTCATCGATCTTGCCGAGTTTATTCTGAGCTGAACCGGCCAGTTGATAGGCATCAGGGGCTTGGTAACCGAGTGAGGCGGCCTTTACGAAGTACGGCAAGGCCTCTGCATATTCCCGTCTCTCAAAAAGCAGTTTACCAATGCGGAAGTGGATCTCTCCGTTATCGGGTTGAGCATCGATGGACCGGTATAGGTGACGAAGGGCGCCGTCGCTATCGCAGAGCCGTTCATGGAGTTTTGCCATCTCGAGATCGGCCGCGGGATCTGACGGGTGCTCGCTGGCAAAGGCAGTATAGTGCTCCATGGCGAGATCGGGACGGTCCATCCTGAGCGAAACGTCGGCCAGGTCACGGGCATCTTTCCATGAGCGTTCCCTTGTTGCGATGCCCTGCCGGATTGCATGGAAGAATCGCAGCACCGGGTATCCGAGCCGCGCCGGCACACGATCCGCTACCAATGCAGTCCCTCCGTACTTCCTTACCCTTCCCACAATGAAGAACATCACATGGATGTCTATCAACGGATAGATGATCGTTGCAACGGCAACGTTCGGTCCAAAGGCCAATAGTGCGATCGCCGTAGAGAGCTCGTAATTCCTGCCGGTGCCGTTAAAAGCAATGGCAACCGAATCCTCGTAGTTGAACCGAAAAAACCGGCTGGTCAGGAACACCATGGAGAAGGTGAAGCAGAGGAAGATGCTTATCGGCAGGGCCATGAGCAGCACCCATCCCGGATTGTCGAGAATGATATGGCCCTTCAAGGCGAAGAGGACTATCAGGGTGGAGATCATGCCGAAATTCCTGGTGATGAAGAGATAGGGCTCTGCGGCCCGGAGTCCCTCTGCTCCCAGCTTGGAGTTCAGCATCCTTCTCAGAGCAACGCCGATGATGAGCGGCAGGATAAGATAGATGAGGATTGAACGAAAGACAAGGAGCGGATCATATGACACATGGCTGCCGAGAAAAAGGTGGATGAACAGCGGTACCATGAAAATGGATAGCAGGGCGTTGATCGCGACGAGCATGATGCTCAGCGAATTGTTCCCCCGTGCCAGAAAGGTCCAGAGCAGGAGGAGGTCTATATCCGGCGCAATGCCGACGAGAATCCACCCCGTATAAAGGTCTTCGTTATATGAGAGGAAAAGGCGCGCCAAGAGGAGGACGACGAACGGGTTTATACAGTAGTTGAAGAATGAACTGATCAGGCATTTCTTTTTGTCCTTGAGCGCGTGGGCTATTTCAGAGAGATCCACCATTATCATCGATGGAAGAATCATGAGGAAGAGCCCGTAGGGAATCCACCACTCCAGGGACGGACCGAACTCCGTACTGAAACGGCCGATAAGCAGTCCGGTTATAGAAAAGACAATAACCAACCAGGGAAGATAGACATCGAACTTGTGCAGATTCATTTCCTTCATGGTGAACAGGCCTCGACAGGAAGGCAGCTTATTGCCCGGAACAGGACTTTCAGAAGTTTCATTCTGCTCCATTTTATAGATAAGAATTATCTTATTGCAGGAGAAGTATAAGAACCTCATACTTATATGTCAAGGAAATCCTGACCGCAAGCACAATTGAGAGAGATGTCTTCCTCCGGCATCTTTTTCTTGCCGAACACTTATAAACGTATTCAATCTGAGCCGGAATAAGCATCTTACAGGCGTTTCAGGCGATGTGATGGATTTTCTGATGCGCTATCCCTTTCCCGGAAATGTGCGGGAGCTTGAGAATATTATTGAGCACGCCTTTGTTCTCTGTCGCAACAGCATCATCGAAATGAAGCACCTGCCGCAAGAAGAAAATTCACCTCTTGACGCCGCCGAGAAAATAGCGATTGAAAAAACCCTTAGAACACACTCCGGTGTACGCGCGGCCGCTGCACGTTATCTGGGTATCAGCACCGTCACCCTCTGGCGGAAAATGAAGAAATGGGGAATTAAAGCTTGACGGCACACCGGATATTTTCATCTTTTTCCCCTTCTGATATTTCATAATCGAAATATATTTTTGCAATGTAGTTTCACTAATGAAACGCCAAAGACATCATATCTATGTCCCTGAGTGGGCTCTCAACGTGGTCTGTTCCGATAATTCCTGATATTGCAATAAGTTATCATGTGCGATCCCACAATTTCTTAGAATGGCATGATATTTGAACTTATTAATTGATTGCCCAGTAAAACGACGGTGGTAATACCTGATTTTATGTGGTAATAGCTGAAGTTATATAGAAGGTGGGCGGGTACAGAATATGACGATTATCGATGCTGCCAAGCGCAGTCGGATCATGCAGCGATCAAAAAAACTCGGCCACTGCATCTGTGATCCCAAGCGTCCATGTCCGTGCGATATATTCAAAAGCCGTGGTATTTGTCTCTGTGCGGGCGAACGACCGGATCCATCAGATGTTTCCAAGATAAAACTGACCGAGCTTGTTCATAATGCCGGGTGCGCATCAAAGATCCCTGCCGCTGATCTTGAGGATCTTTTGTCCAGGTTGCCTCAGGTGAATGACCCCGCTGTTATTTCAGGAATAGCTGCCGGTGACGACGCCGCAGTATACAAGATTGACGATCATACCACCCTCGTTCAGACCGTAGACGTTTTTACGCCGTGCGTTGATGATCCTTATGTGTTCGGCAAAATATGCGCATGTAACTGTCTTTCGGATATTTATGCCATGGGAGGGGTGCCGCGAACGGCATTGAGCGTGTTAGCCTTTCCTTCTGAAACCTGTGACAGGGAAATTATGTACCTGATGTTGAAAGGCGCCATGGAAGTGCTGCAAGAAGCACAATGCGCTCTTATAGGCGGACACAGTATCAAGGACGAGGAGATCAAGCTTGGTTTTGCCATTACTGGCACAATTGATGCCGGTAAAGTCGTAGCGCTTGAGACTGCCAGGGTCGGCGATGTCCTCGTTCTCACAAAACCTCTGGGTGTCGGTGTTTTGAATTTTGCGAATCAGATTGGCCGGGGAAATAAAAGCGGCCTCGATGCGGCTGAACGCTCCATGATGGTGTTAAATAAAGACGCCTCCGAAGCGATGATAAAAGTCGGTGTCTCGGCATGCACGGACATCACTGGCTTTGGTTTGTACGGGCATTTGACGCGCATGATGCGTCATTCAGGAACAACTGCTCGCATATACGCTGATACGTTGCCGATCTTTGAGGGCGTGCTGGAACTCTTACAGGAGGGAATCATCCCCGGTGCAAATGAGCGAAATGCGGAATTTGTCGGCGCAGATATTGTCGTCGCGGATGATGTTGCCGAAGAATACAGATACCTCGGTTTCAGTTCCGAGACGTCAGGTGGGTTGCTTATTGCTGTGCCTGAAAACAGGCATAAGCTGCTCACGCATGAATTGACCTCGCGCGGTTGCGATTGGGCAACAATAGGAGAAATTGTCCAGGGTGAAAATAGGTGCATTGAGCTGATAGCAGCAAAAGTCAATGGAGAAAGAATGGAATTAGAAAAAAAGAAAGAAACGCCGGTTCGTTCATCAGGGGTAGAATCAGGGAAAGAAACGTGTTGCTGTGCTGCTGAGGACTACGGATATGGAATAAATGAAACAGGTCTATCATCTACGGGTCCTGCGTCTATGAGGGCGTTTGGTGAGCTTATCAGGTCCGTCAGCGCTTCAGGCAAAATTGACAAGCGCGCAAAGGAGCTTATTCTTTTTGCACTTGTGGTGCTGGAACGATGCGAAGATTGTCTTGATATGCATTATGAGAAAGCATTGGAGATGGGAATTACCAGTGAAGAGCTTGATGAGGCCGCGTGGTGCGCCATAGCCATTGGCGGCGCACCGGTTAAGATGGTCTACGATGTATTTCTTGAGAAGAGAAAAGGCAAATAAAAATGAGAGCGGAGAGAAATGCAAAATTAGATTCTCCAATTACCTATTTTCAGTCGCAAGTGGAAAATTGTCTGGATTATGCAGATATGCGGAAAAAGAAAGGTGCAAAGATAGTCGGCATTATGTGTGAATATACGCCGCGTGAGATCATCATGGCTGCCGACGGAGTACCGGTCTGCCTGTGCGGTGGATCCGCGGAGATGGCTGAATCGGCGGAAAAATGCTTGCCATCCAATCTCTGTCCAATTATCAAATCAACGTTCGGTTACAGTCTCGAAGAAGAAAATCCATTTCTTGAAATGTCCGATTTCCTCGTTGCGGAAACGACATGCGACGGAAAAAAGAAAATGTACGAGCTTTTGGCGGAAAAGCATCCGATGCATGTGGTGGAGCTTCCGCAGAAACCCGATGACAGGGATGCGTTTAAACACTGGGAGGCCGAGTTGCATAAGTTGAAAGGCGCTCTGGAAAAGCAATTTTCAACGAGTATTACTGACAAAAAACTGAGAGATGCCATTCTTGTCATGAACCGGGAACGAAAACTTAAAAGAGAATTGGCAGGTCTTATGAAGTCAGAAAATCCGCCGTTAACAGGACGGGAACTTCTGGAGATGAAAAGTCTCATCTCTGCTATTCCCGATGATCTTGAGCAATATGAGAAAGCCCTTACAATGCTTAGCGGGCGCACGATAAACCCTTCGGCGGAATCGCGTGTGCGGGTAATGCTGACCGGAGTTCCTCTTCCCCATGGGGCCGAACGCGTAATGGATATCATTGAGGACAGCGGCGGACTGGTCGTATGTCAGGAGAACTGCACGGGTCTTAAGCATGTGCAGGAGGATGTGGATGAAACAGCCGAGGATCCTGTTCATGCGCTGGCGGAAAAATATTTTCATCTGCCGTGTTCGGTGATGACGCGAAATCATGGGCGTATTGAACAGCTACGGGCACTTGCCGGAGAATACCGGGTTGAGTGCGTGATAGAACTTATATGGCAGGCGTGCCTTACATACGATCTGGAATCATCATGGGTAAAAAGACTGGCGGAAGAAGAATTAAATCTGTCGTATCTTCGCATAGAGACCGACTTTTCGCCATCTGACTCGGCGCGTATTGCCCTTCGGGTACAGTCCCTTTATGAGACGGTAAAAGGCAGAAAGGTATTCAATAATTGAGCGCTGAAGGCTTGCGCTGGAACCGGTAAGGAACGAAAGAAGGGGAATTAGAGGAAGTTGGCGATGTTCTATGTCGGAGTGGACGCGGGTTCGAGGACAATAAAAGTTGTCCTGATAAATGATGAAGATATGCGCATTGTCGCATCCGGAATATGCAATCAGGGAGTCAGGCAGACTGCCCTTGCACAAGAGCTTTTTAATAAAGTGCTTTTTGAGTCGAGTGTAGAAAGAAAAGATGTCGGTCGTATTGTTGCGACAGGTTATGGGAGAAACGCGTTAGACTGGGCTGACAGGACGGTAACGGAGATCACCTGTCAGGCTTATGGCGTTAGTGCGCAGACTCCGAATGTCCGTACGATCATTGATATCGGTGGTCAGGACAGTAAACTTATCCGCCTGGATCAAAGTGGCATTGTTCATGATTTCGAAATGAATGATCGCTGTGCGGCAGGGACGGGGCGCTTCTTGGAGATCGCTGCCGAACGCCTTGAAATGAAACTGGAAGAGCTCGGCGAAAACGCTGAAAAGGCAGATCAGCCGGCGGCCATCAGCAGTATGTGCGTTGTTTTCGCGGAAGCTGAGATTGTCGGACTTCTTGCTTCGGGAGAATCTCCCGAAAACATAATTGCCGGAGTTCAGAATTCTATCGCAAAACGCATTGGAGCAATGGCCGGGGCCGGGATTAAAAGTCCTATTGTTTTTACCGGAGGGGTTGCTCTTATTCCGGGAATGAAAAACGCTCTTGCGAAATTATTGAATCATTCTATCCGTGTTGCCGAAAACCCGCAGATGACGGGAGCTTTTGGCGCTGCCATTATAGCGGCAGAGCAAAGAAGCGTAATCAACAGGGGACGATGTAATTGCATGGTGGCAGTTCATTAAAGAAGATATTTTATGGGTCGATGGCAGGAGGAAAGAAGATGAACAATAAACTGTCTTTTATTCTTTGGCTCCTTTTTTTAGCATGTATCATTATTCCGGCAGCGGTGATTGTTAACTTCAATCTGGGGGACCGCCAGTTTCAAATCGATCTGGCCAACTACCTGGCGAATAATTAGATTCCGGCGCCACGTGATGCAAATACCGGTTAATTATCCGGAGGAGCGAAATGAAGGATATTCTGAATGCTGCGGATATTTTCAAGGGGCAGAAAAAAGTCAGATGGTTCTGGCTGGCGCTTATCGTAGCCGTGATTTTTACGATAACAGGCATTCTCCGCGGAGATCTTTTTGATGCTTATCATACTGCGGCCACGCTCTGACTTGATTGCATCGGAATTCAGTGATCTGATTGAAACCGTGTGTTTCGATCAGAAATCACGGTAAAATACCTGTTTCAGGAAAATAATAATTAAGTGTTGAATGCCACAACAATTAAGGTGCATGCATGAGCATATTAAGTCCCTTCCGGAAAGCGAGTCAATTATTTGGCTTGTTAATGTCTAATCTGCATGTTTCCGTCATATTTGAGCGTGAGATATATCAGGGTGTACTGAAGAGCACCTGTTTGCCTTTCCTGTATTGCCATTCGTGTCCCACAGCGGCATTTGCGTGCCCCCTTGGCGTTATGCAGTATGCTGCGGGCACAACGCACAGCTTTCCCTTCCTGCTTGTCGGCGGGCTTATGATTGTGGGACTCTTGGGCGGTCGTTTGGTGTGCGGGTGGATTTGTCCTGTCGGTCTTTTTCAGGAGGTATTGTACAAGATAAAATCGATGAAGATAACTCTGCCAAGGGACCCCACCTTCTTGCCGTATGTTATATTTATCGTTCTTATTGTGGTTCTCCCTTTTATTACGACGGAACACTGGTTTTCTAAACTATGCCCGGTTGGTACGCTAACCGCAGGGATCCCGTGGGTGTTGTGGAATCCTGTAAATCCATCGACAGGAGACCTGACCATTGAACCGGGAACAGTTGGTTTCCTTTTTGTGGTCAAGCTGATTATCCTGGGAATAGCCTTATGGCTTTTCGTAAGCGCGAAACGCCCTTTTTGTCGGTTTATTTGCCCCATGGGATTGTTCTGGTCGTTTTTTAACAAGGTAAGCATCATGAAGATGGAAGTGGATGATGGGTGTACAAAATGCGATGCATGCCGGAAAAAATGTCCGGAAGACATTAGAATATATGAAGACCCTAACGCACGGGATTGTATCAGATGCCTTGAATGTACGGACTGCAAACACGTAAAGGTCATCGGTGCGTTACCGATAAGCGCGAATGGCGCCGTAACAAGTAACATAAATAATTAAAGGTGATGAACCCGTAAAAAGTCGAATTTTACCTCAATTTGTCATTCCCCTATGTAAAAAAGCAAGTCTCTTTTTTTACTCATAGGCGAAGGAAGTTTTTGTTCTTTTAAATTTTATGTGTATAAGCGCAATCTTTA
>Ga0315278_10000857_pt1 | contig 26361 bp, 26 predicted proteins | sample YL17G06_0_MG_FD_203880 | JGI IMG/M metagenome (GOLD analysis project Ga0315278, IMG submission 203880) | Sediment microbial communities from Yellowstone Lake, YNP, Wyoming, USA - YL17G06_0 | ecosystem: Environmental > Aquatic > Freshwater > Lake > Sediment | place: USA: Wyoming | collected... | reverse complement strand
ACGCCCGCCGACAGATCCAGCTTCATGAGCGCGTCCAGCGTCTGGGACGTGGGCTCCTGGATCTCGAGAAGCCGCTTGTGCGTGCGGATCTCGAACTGCTCACGCGACTTCTTGTCGACGTGCGGGCTGCGGAGAACGGTGAACTTGTTGATCCGGGTGGGGAGCGGGATCGGGCCGGCCACCTTGGCGCCGGTCCTCTTCGCGGTCTCCACGATCTCGCCGGCCGACTGGTCGAGCAGCTTGTAGTCGTAGGCCTTGAGCCGGATGCGGATCTTCTGCATTGCCATCTTCACGCCTCAGCTTCTAGCCCCGACGCGGCGCGGCGAACTTCACCGCCGTTCGCCGGGGCTGCCTCTTTATTCGATTACAGGATGACTTCCGCGACCACGCCGGAACCCACGGTGCGACCCCCCTCACGGATGGCGAACCGCAGCTCCTTCTCCATCGCGATGGGCGTGATCAGCTCCACGTCCATTCCGATGTTGTCACCCGGCATGACCATCTCGACGCCCTTGGGGAGCTCGATCGAACCGGTCACGTCGGTGGTGCGGAAGTAGAACTGGGGGCGATAGCCGTTGAAGAACGGGGTGTGACGACCCCCCTCGTCCTTGGTCAGCACGTAGACCTCGGCCTTGAACTTCGTGTGCGGCGTGATCGACCCGGGCTTGGCGAGAACCTGGCCGCGCTCGATCTCCTCGCGCTTCAGGCCCCGGAGCAGCGCGCCGATGTTGTCGCCGGCCTCGCCCTGATCGAGCAGCTTGCGGAACATCTCCACGCCGGTGACGACCGTCTTGACCGTCGGCCTGAGCCCGACGACCTCGACCTCCTCACCGACCTTGACCACGCCGCGCTCGACGCGGCCGGTGGCCACCGTGCCTCGGCCGGAGATGGAGAAGACGTCCTCCACCGGCATCAGGAACGGCTTGTCCTTGGCGCGTGGGGGCTGCGGGATGTAGGTGTCGATCGCCTCCATCAGCCGGGCGATCGAGGGCTCGCCCAGGTCGCCCTTGTCGCCCTCGAGCGCCTTGGTCGCCGAACCGCGGATGATGGGGGTCTTGTCCCCGGGGAAGTTGTACTTGGTGAGCAGCTCGCGAACCTCGAGCTCGACCAGCTCGAGGAGCTCCGGGTCGTCCACCATGTCCACCTTGTTCAGGTAGACCACGATGTAGGGCACGCCCACCTGCCGGGCGAGCAGGATGTGCTCGCGGGTCTGGGGCATCGGCCCGTCGGCCGCCGAGACCACCAGGATGGCGCCGTCCATCTGGGCGGCGCCGGTGATCATGTTCTTGACGTAGTCGGCGTGGCCCGGGCAGTCGACGTGGGCGTAGTGCCGGTTCTTGGTCTGGTACTCGACGTGGGCCGTGGCGATGGTGATGCCGCGCGCCTTCTCCTCGGGTGCCTTGTCGATCTGGTCGTACGCCATGAACGCCGCCAGGCCCTGCTGAGCGGCGACCTTGGTGATGGCCGCGGTCAGCGTGGTCTTGCCATGGTCCACGTGGCCGATGGTGCCGACGTTCACGTGGGGCTTGCTGCGATCGAATTTTTCCTTGGCCATGTGTCTTCTCCTTCGTCGTTGCGCGCCGGACTACTTGGTTGGGACGGCGGGGCCCTTGCTCTTCGTGATGATGGTCTCTGCGATGCTGTTCGGAACCTGGGCGTAGTGCCCGAACTGCATGGTGTAGGTCGCGCGCCCCTGGGTGCGGGATCGGAGGTCCGTGGCGTAGCCGAACATCTGGGCCAGCGGGACCTGTGCGTTGATGACCTGGACTCCGGTGCGGGGGTTCATACCCTGAATCTTCCCGCGACGCGAGTTGAGATCGCCGATGACGTCGCCCATGAAGCCGTCGGGCGTGACGACCTCGACGTCCATGATGGGCTCGAGCAGAACCGGGGACGCCTTGGCCGCGCCATCCTTGAACCCGATCGAGCCGGCGATCTTGAACGCCATCTCGGACGAGTCCACGTCGTGGAACGACCCGTCGAAGACCTCGACCTTGAGGTCGACCATGGGGAAGCCGGCCAGGATACCGCCGGTCATGGCCTCCTCGATGCCCTTGCGGATGGGCTCGATGAACTCCTTGGGAATCGTGCCGCCGACCGTCTCGTTCTCGAACTCGAAGCCCTTGCCGGGTTCCTGGGGGATGAGGCGCAGCCAGCAGTGGCCGTACTGGCCGCGTCCGCCGGTCTGCCGGATGTAGCGGCCTTCCGACTCGATGGATCGGGTGATGGTCTCGCGGTAGGCCACCTGGGGCTTGCCGACGTTGGCCTCCACCTTGAACTCGCGGAGCATGCGATCCACCAGGATCTCGAGGTGGAGTTCCCCCATGCCGCGCATGATGGTCTGGCCGGTCTCGTCGTCGGTATGGACCCGGAAGCTCGGGTCCTCCATCTGGAGACGCTGCAGGGCGAGGCCCATCTTGTCCGAGTCGATCTTGGTCTTGGGCTCGATGGCCACCGAGATGACCGGCTCGGGGAACTCCATCTTCTCGAGGATGACCTGCTTGCCCTCGTCGCAGAGGGTGTCGCCGGTGGTCGTCGAGCGCAGGCCCACCGCGGCGGCGATGTCCCCGGCCAGGACTTCCTTGATCTCCTCCCGCTTGTTGGCGTGCATCTGGAGCAAACGCCCGACCCGCTCCTTGCGATCGCGAGATGCGTTGTAGACGTAGGAGCCGCTGTCCAGCTTGCCCGAGTAGACCCGGAAGAAGGTCAGGTTGCCCACGAACGGGTCGTGCATGAGCTTGAAGGCAAGCGCGCTGAACGGCTCGGAGTCGGCGGTGTTCCGGATGAGCTCGACGCCCTTCGGGGAGATGCCGCGGACGGGCGGCTTGTCGACCGGACTGGGCAGGTAGTCGACGACCGCGTCCAGGAACTGCTGCACGCCCTTGTTCTTGAAGGCGGTGCCGCAGATCACCGGGAAGAACTTCATGTCCATGGTGCCGCGGCGAAGGCCGTGCCGGACCTCGGCGGAGGTGAGCGGGTGGCCGTCGAGGTACTTGGCCATCAGGTCGTCGTCGACCTCGGCGACCGCCTCCTCGATGGCCGTGCGGTACTCCTTGGCCTGCTCGAGCAGGTCGGCCGGGATCTCGATCTCCTGGTACTTGGCCCCCATGGCCTCGTCGTCGAAGGTGATTCCCTTCATCTTGACGAGGTCGACCATGCCGCGGAACTTGTCCTCGCGGCCGATGGGGATGTGGATGGGCACCGGGCGGGCGCCCAGCTTCTCCTGGATGGACTCGACCGAGGCGAAGAAGTCGGCGCCCACGCGGTCCATCTTGTTGATGAAGCAGATGCGCGGGACCTTGTACTTGTCGGCCTGGCGCCACACCGTCTCGGACTGGGGCTCGACGCCGCTCACCGCGTCGAACACGGCCACGGCGCCGTCGAGGACGCGGAGCGAGCGCTCCACCTCGATGGTGAAGTCGACGTGTCCGGGGGTGTCGATGATGTTGATGCGGTTCTCGCGCCAGAAGCAGGTGGTTGCGGCGCTGGTGATGGTGATGCCGCGCTCGCGCTCCTGCTCCATCCAGTCCATGACGGTGGTGCCCTCATGGACCTCGCCAATCTTGTGGGTGACGCCGGTGTAGAACAGGATCCGCTCGGTCGTGGTCGTCTTGCCGGCATCGATGTGCGCCATGATGCCGATGTTCCGGTAGCGCTCGAGTGGTGTGATGCGGGCCATTGTCCCTGTCCTTCGAACCGTTCAAACCGTTGCGTGTGCAAACCGTACGCCGCCAAGCGACGTGTCGACCTGACCGAGCTGTCAAAGAGCCTTCGGGTCCCGTGGGGCCCTGCCGACCGAGCCGGCCTCCTCTGAGCTTCGATCCCCCTTCCGACTTACCAGCGGTAGTGCGCGAACGCCTTGTTCGCTTCCGCCATCTTGTGGGTATCCTCGCGCTTCTTCACCGCGTTGCCGCGGTTGTTGGCCGCATCGAGAATCTCACCCGCCAGCTTCTCGACCATCGTCTTCTCGCCGCGCGACGAGGCGTACTCGATGAGCCAGCGCATGGCCAGCGCGGTGCGCCGGTCCTGGCGGACCTCCACCGGCACCTGGTACGTGGCGCCGCCGACGCGGCGGGACTTCACCTCGACCATCGGCTTCACGTTGTCGAGGGCCTTCTTGAAGACCTTGAGGGGATCGTCCTTCAGGCGGTTCTCGACCAGGGCGAAGGCGCCGTAGATGATCTTCTCCCCGGTGGCCTTCTTCCCCTGGCGCATCAGGTTGTTGATGAACTTGGCCACGACCCGGTCCTGGAACTTGGGGTCCGGGAGGATCTTCCGCTTCTCGACGACGCGACGACGGGGCATCGAAATCCTCTGGCTAGCTCGGGCGCTTGGCGCCGTACTTCGAGCGGCTCTGCTTGCGGCCCTGGACCCCGACCGCGTCGAGGGTGCCGCGAATGATGTGGTAGCGAACCCCGGGGAGGTCCTTCACGCGGCCGCCGCGGATGAGCACCACCGAGTGCTCCTGGAGGTTGTGCCCGACGCCGGGGATGTAGCTCGTGACCTCGAAACCATTGGTGAGACGGACCCGGGCCACCTTCCGGAGAGCCGAGTTCGGCTTCTTGGGCGTGGTCGTGTAGACCCGCGTGGCCACGCCGCGCTTCTGCGGCGACTCCACGAGCGCCGGAGCCTTCCTCTTGGTCTTGAGCTTCTCTCGGCCCTTGCGGACCAGCTGGCTGATCGTCGGCATTCGATCCGGTTCTTTCCTGCAAAAAGGGCGCGAGTTATACGCTTGAGCCCGCTAAAGTCAAGGGCTTCAGTCACTCCCTGGCGACATTTTTCGTGTCCCGACGTCCCGGCGGAGCGAACACCCACCCACCCGAAGCCTCGATGACACGGCGCATCGCCGTGGAGGCCGGGAAACTACTCGCCTCGCCCTCGGTTGTAAAGCGCACGGGGCCATGAACCGGCATGCGACCCGCGCCGAGCCTTCCCAGGAAGACCCGGAACTCGAGGCGGCGGTGGGTGAGCACCCGAACGACCGTGGCGACTTCTCTCCCGACCTCGAGCCTGGCGCCAAGCTGCCGGCGGCCCCACTCGGCGAGCGCGCTCGCCGGGTCCTCCCCGTTCGGGACCTCGACCGCGGGGAGACCCCACATCCCACCGAGAAGTCCCCCGTCCGGCGCACGGGAGAGGAGGAGGCGCCCTCCCCGCTCCACGCGCAGGACCGCGAGGAGCACCCGGGGCGGTCTGCGCCGCGCCCGGCTCGGGGAAAGGTCGGCCTGCCGACCGGTCCGGAACGCCCTGCAGGACGCGGCCAGCGGGCAGTTCGCGCAGTCCGGGCGGCGGGGGAGGCAGGTCATGGCCCCCAGGTCCATCAGCGCCTGGTTGAAGTCGCCGGGGCGTCGCCGATCGACCAGCTCTCCGGCCAGCGCGTCCAGTCGTCGCTTCACCCTGGGTGATTCAGGGTCCCCGCCGACGAGGAAGAGCCGCGAAAGGACCCGGGCCACGTTGCCGTCCACGGCCGCCGCGGGAATCGCGAAGGCGATGCTCGCCACTGCACCGGCGGTGTAAGGACCGAAGCCCGGCAGGCCTCGAAGGGCCTCGAGCGATCCGGGCAACCCGCCGTGGCGAGCCCAGGCCTGGCGCGCCGCGGAGAGCAGGTTCCGGCAGCGGGCGTAGTAGCCGAGGCCGCTCCAGGCCGCGAGCACCTCTTCGTCGCCGGCCGCGGCCAGCGCGTCGATCGTCGGCCAGCGAGCGAGGAAGCGCCGGTAGAACGGGATCGCCGTCCCCACCCGGGTCTGCTGCAGCATCACCTCGGCGATCCACACCCGGTACGGGTCGGCGGCGTGCTGGGGAAAGCGCCAGGGAAGGTCGCGGTGCCCCGCGTCCCACCAGGCGAGCAGCCGCCGGCGCATCGAGGCGCGGCGCGCCGACGACGGTACCGAGGGCCCCGGCAAGCCTACTTCAGCCGCTTCTCCACGGCCGCCCAGTCGACGTTCTTGAAGAAGGCGTCGACGTACTTGCCGCGCTCGAAGGCCTTGTAGTCCCGCATGAAGGCGTGTTCCCACCCGTCCATCACCAGGACCGGCGCGAAGCCGATGGGGATGCCGTTCTCGTGAAGGGTGATCCAGTGGTTGGAGAGCCAGCCGGTGGCCGGATCCTGGAAGGTCATGGCCCAGCCGATGCCCGGCATGGTGGCGATGGCGCGGAAGTCGGCCAGGAAGGTGGCGTAGCCGCCGAAGGACGCCTCGATGGCCCTGACCAGCTTCGAGCCGGCCGGCGGCTCGGCCTGTGCACCCGCAGTGAGGTTGCCGAAGTAATACTCGTGGTTCAGGATGCCGTCGTACTCGAAGCCCAGCCGGCGGGTGAGCTCGGCGTAGACCGGGTCGGCGCCGGAGGCCTTCCCCTCCTTGGCCAGCCCCTCGAGCTTCTCGGTGAGCACGTTGGTGCGCTTCACGTAGCCCTCGTAGAGCTTGAGGTGCTCCTCGATCTGATCGTTGGAGATACCGGCGAGACCGCGCACCTTCGAGAAATCCTGGGGCTTGTAGAGCTTGACGCTCATGTCGTTCTTCCTCCGCGGCCGCGGGCCGCTCGTGGGAGTTTCCCGGCTTGTAATCCCTCCGCCGCCGCGGCGCTCGCCCTTGTGGGAGCGGTTCCCCCGGCGGCCCAACCCTGATAGGGGAAACGCCGTGGCCGGGGTGAAAAGGAAGGCGGCACCTCGAAGGAAGGCGCCCCGGAAGGGCCGCCTGGCGCTCCGCATCGCCGCTCTCGGGGCCCTGGCGATCCTCGTCGCGGTGCTCCTTTTCTGGCTCTTCTGGCGCTCTCTCCCGGACGTCGCACCCCTCGGCACCCGCGCCCCGGCCTCGACCGCGCTCATGGAGCAGCGGCGGGCCGAGGCGGCCCGGGACGGAAAGGCGTTCCGGCCCGACTACCGGCCGGTCCTGCTCGACCGCATCTCCCCTCGACTGGTGCGGGCCGTGATCGCCTCCGAGGACGCCTCCTTCTTCGGGCACGCCGGGTTCGACTGGGACGAGATCAGGAACGCCGCCGAGCAGAACTGGAAGGCCGGGCGGACGGTGCGAGGCGCTTCCAGCATCACCCAGCAACTGGCGAAGAACCTCTGGCTCGGCACCGAGCGCAGCTACCTTCGCAAGCTCCGGGAGGCCTTTCTCGCGGTGAAGCTGGAGCGGTCCCTCCCGAAGAAGCGAATCCTCACCCTCTACCTCGACGTGGCGGAGTGGGGAGACGGCGTCTTCGGCGCCGAGGCCGCCGCACACCGTTGGTTCGGAACCGGCGCCCGGGACCTCTCCGCCGCGCAGTCGGCCACTCTGGCCGCCATGCTGCCCGCTCCCCGCCGCGCGGCGGTCGCACCGGCCCCCCGCTGGCTGGCCCGGCGTGCGCGCCGGATCCTGAGCCTGATGGAGAGCAACGGCACCGTGCCCGCCGCCGAGGTCGCCTCGTCGCGTGTCGAGCTGGAACTCATTCTCGCCGCCCCGGCCTGGTGGCCCGGCCCGCCCGACGAGGAACCGCCCGAGGAAGGGTGACGGCGCCCCGAGGGGCCCGCTGAGTCCTCAGCGGCGGGCGCGGAACCACTCGAGGGTGCGCCGCAGGCCATCCTCGATCCCGACCTCCGGCCGCCATCCCAGCGCAGGCCCCGCCGCCGACGGGTCGATGCAGGAGCGGCGCTGCTCGCCGGGCTTTCCCGGGCCGTGGCGCGGCGCATCGGCGACGCCGGCCGCGTCGGCCAGCACCCGGTACAGCCGGTTCACGTCGGTCTCGATGCCCGTGCCCACGTTGAGCGCTCCGTCGTGCCGCCGCTCGGCGGCGAGAAGGTTCGCCCGGGCCACGTCGGCCACGAAGACGTAGTCCCGGGTCTGCGTGCCATCGCCGTTTATGGTGCAGGGCTCCCCGGCGAGCAGGCGCCCGGCGAAGATGGCCACCACCCCGGCCTCGCCGTGCGGGTCCTGGCGCGGCCCGTAGACGTTGCCGTAGCGGAGCGCCGTGAAGGTGATGCCGTGCGCGGCGCGCCACACGCCCAGGAAGAGCTCGCTCGCCGCCTTGGAGGCGCCGTACACCGACACCGGCCGGGTCGGCTCGTCCTCGGGCGTGGGAATGCGGTCGGTCTCGCCGTAGGCCGCGCCCCCGCTCGACGCGAAGAGAACGTGCTTCACCCCGGCGCGCGCCGCGGCCGCGAGCAGGTTCACGAGCCCGCCCAGGTTCACGTCGACGTCGTATCGCGGGTCGGCCATCGAGCGACGCACGTCGATCTGGGCGGCGTGGTGGCAGAGGACGTCGGGGCGCTCCTGCAGCACGGCTTCGGCCGCCGCCGCGCTGCGCACGTCGCAGGGATAGAAGCGGGCCTTTCCGGGAACGTTCTCCCGCTTTCCCGAGGAGAGGTCATCCAGCACCGCCACGTCCCACCCGGCGCCGACGAACCGATCGGCCACGGTCGATCCGATGAACCCGGCCCCGCCGGTCACGAGTATTTTTCCGCCCACGTTCCCTCTCTTTCAGATCTGCTCGCTGAACCAGGCGATGCTGCGCCGCATCCCCTCGTCGAAGCCCACCCTGGGCTCCCAGGCCAGGACCTCCCGGGCTCGCGAGATGTCCGGGCGCCGCACCCTGGGATCGTCCTGCGGCAACGGCTTGTGCACGATGGGGACGTCGCGGCCGCAGAGCCGCTGCACGGCGCGCGCGAACTCGAGGATGGTCATCTCGTCCGGGCTCCCGATGTTGATCGGGTCGTGATCCCGCGAGTGGAGCAGCCGCCACACGCCCTCGACGTTGTCGTCCACGAAGCAGAAGCTCCTCGTCTGGGACCCGCCGCCGAAGACGGTGAGCGGCTCCCCTCGCAGTGCCTGGGCCACGAGCGTCGGCACGACCCGGCCGTCGTCGAGCCGCATGCGCGGCCCGTAGGTGTTGAAGACGCGGGCGATGCGGGTGTCCACGCCCCGGTAGCGGTGGTAGGCCATGGTGATGGCCTCGGCGAAGCGCTTGGCCTCGTCGTAGACCGCGCGCGGCCCCACCGGGTTCACGTTTCCCCAGTAGGTCTCCTTCTGCGGATGTTCGAGAGGATCGCCGTAGACCTCGGACGTGGAGGCGAGGAGAAAGGTGGCCCCCTTGGCTCGGGCCAGGTCGAGGGCCTTCTCGACGCCGACCGATCCGACTCGAAGGGTCTCGAAGGGATGCTCCAGGTAGTCGATGGGCGAGGCCGGGGAGGCGAAATCGAGCACCGCGTTCACCGGCCCCGCGACTGCGTCGAGTCCGTCGCAGATGTCGGCCTTCAGGAACTCGAATCGCCGGTTGTCGTCCAGGTGCCGGAGGTTGCGAAGCGTTCCCGTGATGAGGTTGTCCACCCCGAGCACGTTCCAACCTTCGGAGAGAAACCGATCGGTGAGGTGGCTGCCGATGAACCCGGCTGCCCCGAGAATGACGACGCGCTTTTCGGACATGGGGCCTGTCGACTAACCCTTCCGCTCCAGCTCGTCCAGGGTCAGCTGACCCGGAAGCGCGGCGCGGTACTTGTCGAGAACCAGGTCGATCCCCTGGCGGATGTACTCCGCCACCGGCACCTTGGTGCGGTCGTTGAGCAGCTTCAGGCGCTCGTCCTGCTCCGGCGTGATGTAGACCGTGGTCGAGATCTTCTTCCGGGCCATGCGTGGAGCGAAGCTATGTGACCACGCATGTAGTGTCAATTTCGTCGGATGGCGAACCGGAGCGCCCGGGTGGCACCACGAGGTCGCCTCTCGGCCTCAGCGTCCTGGGCGCGAACGGGTCGGCCGCTTCGTCCACGGACTTTCGCAGGGACGGTGTCGGCCCGCCCCTCGCTACGCCGCTCCCCGTGCCTTGTCGCGCCTCGCACCTCCTGCTCGCCGCCACCCTCCCCCTCCTCTCCTGCGCCACCCCGGCGCCCCATCCCCGCGCGGCCGAGCAGGTCCGCCGCGGATATCAGCACCTCGCAGCAGGCGACCTCGAGCGCGCCGAGGTGGCCTTCGAACACGCGCTGGAGGTGGCACCCGACCTCGCCGAGGCCCGCAGCGGCCTGGGCGTTGCGCTTCGAGCCGCCGGCCGCCCGTCGGAGGCGCTCGTCCAGTTCGACCTCGCCCTCTCGTCCGACCCCGACCTTGCCGAGGCCCACGTGAACCGGGGCGAGGCGCTGGCCGCACTGGGATTCCCGGAGCAGGCCGAGGCCGCCTTCGCCGACGCGCTTCGCATCGACCCCGACCAGGTCCCGGCCCGACTCGACCGGGCGCGTCTCCTTGCCCGCCGGGGCGTCACCGCCCGAGGCGAGGAGCGCGCGCTCCTCCTCGACCGGGCCCGCCGCGACCTCCTGCACGCACTCGAGGCACGCCCGGACATGGCTCTCGCCCACCACGACCTGGGCTGGGTGGCCTGGCTGCGAGGAGACCTCGCCGGAGCGGCGGCGAGCTACGATCGGGCGGTTCGCCTGGACCCGGACATGATCGAGGCGCGGCTCGGGGCCTGCGCCGCCCGGGCACTCGGTGGAACGTGCTCCGAGGGGGCCGCGTCCTGCCGGCGCTGCGTCGGCGCCGCCCCTCCCGGCTCTCCGGCGGCCCTGCGCTGCTCCGCCCTGCTCGAAGCCCTGTCCGGCTGCGCAGCCGGGAGCACCGAGACGGGCGGCCATGGAAAACGGGCGTCGACGCGCCCGGAGGGCTACTTCACCTGCCAGGTGTCGGCGTCGGAGAGGAACTTCACGAGCGACGGGTTGCCCTTCTTCGCCTTGGCCCCCTTGATCATCTCCCAGGTCATCTCGTCGGCCGTGGGCTTGCGGACGTCGCGGAAGATGCCGATGGGCGTGGGGAATCCAGCGCGGTCGGACAGGTTCGCCATCATGAACGCGATGGTGGGATCGCCCCGGCTCGGGTCGTGGACCAGGATGTCCTTCTCGGTGACGCCGTTCTCGCCGATGGTGACCACCTCGAGCTCGGCCGTCTGCCCGTTGAAGCGGATGCCCTTCTTCCCGTCCTTCCCGAAGACGAGCGGCTTGCCCGCCTCCATGCGGAGGATGGCATCGATCTTCACGGCCTTGTCGGTGAGGAACGTGTAGGCCCCGTCGTTGAACACCGGGCAGTTCTGGAAGACCTCGACGAAGGTGCTGCCCTTGTGGGAGGCCGCCGCCGCGATGATGCCGCCCAGGTGCGCGCCCTCGACGTCGAGGGACCGGGCCACGAAGGTCGCGCCGGAGCCCAGCGCCAGCGCCGGCGCGTTGAACGGGTAGTCGGGCGAGCCGTGCGGCGTGGTCTTGGTCTTCTGTCCCAGCAGGGAGGTCGGGGAGACCTGGCCCTTGGTGAGGCCGTATATGCGGTTGTTGAACATCACCATCTTGATGTCCAGGTTGCGCCGCATGGTGTGGATGAAGTGGTTGCCGCCGATGGCGAGCGCGTCGCCGTCGCCGGTGACCACCCAGACCATCAGCTCGGGGCGCGACACCTTGAGCCCGGAGGCGAAGGTGGGCGCGCGACCGTGGAGCGTGTGCATCCCGTAGTTGTTCATGTAGTACGGGAAGCGCGAGGAGCAACCGATGCCCGAGATGAAGACGATGTTCTCGCGGGCGACGCCGACGTTGGGCAGCGCCTTCTGGACCTGGTTGATGATCGAGAAGTCGCCGCACCCTGGACACCAGCGCGGGTCCACGCCGGACTCGAAGTCCTTCTTGGTGTAGGTGGGTACGGGGGTCTGGGTCTGGCCGTTGGGGCTCATGTCTGGCTCTTTCCTTTCGGGCTTCAGCCCAGGATCTCGTTCACCTTGCCTACCAGCTCGCTCACCTTGATGGCCTTGCCGTTGATCCGGTTGAACTGGAGCGGATCGATGCCCGGGAAGGAGGCGCGCAGGTAGGTGGCCAGCTGGCCGTTGTTCACTTCGGGGACCAGGACCTTCTTGAAGCTCTTGAGGACCGCCCCCAGGTTCTTGGGCAATGGATTCAGCCAGCGCAGGTGCACGTGGCCGACCTTCCTGCCCTGGGCGCGGAGCTGGCTGGCGGTGCCGCGGACCGCGCCGTAGGTGCCGCCCCAGGAGAGGAGCAACAGATCGCCATTCTGGACGCCGTCGACCACCACGTCGGGCACGTCCTCGATGACGTTGGCGATCTTCTGCGCGCGGGTCTTGACCATCCGCTCGTGGTTCATGCCGTCGTACGACACCATGCCCGACATCGAGTCCTTCTCCAGGCCGCCGATGCGGTGCTCGAGGCCCGGGGTGCCGGGAATGGCCCAGGGGCGGATGAGCTTGGCGTCGCGGAGGTAGGGCATGTACTGCCCTTCGTGGTTGGGCGTGGTCTGGTACTTGATGGGGAAGGGCTTCATCTCGCCCTCCTCCGGGATGCGGAAGGGCTCGGAGCCGAAGCCCAGGTACCCGTCGGTGAGGAGCAGCACCGGCGTCATCCACTTCGTGGCGATCTGGAAGGCCTCGACGGTGCAGTGGAAGCAGTCGCTCGGGCTGCGGGCCGCGATGACCGGCATGGGCGCCTCGCCGTGGCGGCCCCAGAGCGCGATGTAGAGGTCGGACTGCTCGGTCTTGGTGGGCATGCCCGTGGAGGGACCGCCGCGCTGCACGTCGATGACGACGAGCGGCAGCTCGGCGATCACGGCGAGTCCGAGCATCTCGGACTTGAGCGCCAGGCCCGGGCCGGAGGTGGTGGTCACGCCCAGCGAGCCGCCGAAGGAGGCGCCGATGGCCGAGCCGATGCCGGCGATCTCGTCCTCGGCCTGGTAGGTCACCACCCCCATCTCCTTGAAGTAGGAGGCGTCCTGGAGGATCTCGGTGGCCGGCGTGATGGGGTAGCTTCCCAGGAAGACCTGGCGGCCGGTCAGCTTGGCCACCGCGGCGAGGCCGAGGGCGGCGGCGCCGTTGCCGGTGACGTTCCGGTAGGTGCCCGGGGCCAGCTTGGCGGCCGGCACCATGTACTGGGAGTGAAATAGCTCGGTGGTCTCGCCGAAGATGTGGCCGGCCATGAAGACCTTGACGTTGGCCTCGGCGATGTCAGGCTTCTTGGCGAACTTCTTCCGGATGCTGTCGAGCTGCACGTCGGTGGGGCGGGCGTAGAGCCAGTACATGACGCCCAGCGCGAAGTAGTTCCTGCAGCGCGCGATGTCCTTGTTGGAGAGCCCCGACCCGGCCAGCGCGGCCTGGGTGAGCTTGTCCATGTCGACGGAGACGAGCTTGTAGTTCTTCTTCAGCGCGTCGTCGTCGAGCGGGTTCGACTTGTAGCCGGCCTTCTCGAGGTTGCCTGCGTTGTAGGCGCCGCTGTTGGTGATGAGGATGCCGCCCGGACGCAGATCCTGGAGGTTCGTCTTCAGCGCGGCCGGGTTCATGGCCACGAGGACGTCGGGCTGGTCGCCCGGGGTGAAGATGTCCTTCGAGCCGAAGTTGACCTGGTAGCCCGAGACGCCGGCCAGCGAGCCGGTGGGGGCGCGGATCTCGGCAGGGAAGTCGGGGAAGGTGGCGAGGTCGTTGCCGGCGATGGCGGAGGCCTTGGTGAACTCGGAGCCGACGAGCTGCATGCCGTCGCCGGAGTCGCCGACGAAACGGATCGTGACGCTGTCGACCTGCTCCACCGGCCGGGTCTTTCCAGTGTTGGGTTGCATGTCGTCCTTCGTCTCCTTGAGGGGACCCTGGCGGGCGCCAAGGGGGCACACTTGATGCCGCATCGCTCCGGCCTTGTCAAGGTTGGAAACCGGGCCGCCGAGCTCCGAACCTGCCGCAACCATTGCGCGATTCGGACGAGACGGCCTGATCGCGATCAGATTTCCGGAAACATCTTCCCGGGGTTCAGGATGCCCATCGGGTCGAAGATCGCCTTCAGGCGCCGCTCCAGCCCGACGAGCGTCTTTCCCTGCTCGTACTCGAGGAAGTCGCGCTTGGCGAGGCCGACCCCGTGCTCCCCGGTGATGGTCCCCCCGAGGTCCACTGCGCACCTCAGGATCTCCCCCACCGCGGCGTCGGCCGCCGGCCGCTCGCGCTCCTCGTCGAAGAGCACGTTGGCGTGGAGATTGCCGTCGCCGGCGTGGCCGTAGGTCGCCACGAGCAACCCGTGCTGCTTCCCGATGTCCCGGCAGCGGGCCACCATCTCGGGGATCATCGAGCGCGGCACCGCGATGTCCTCGGAGAGCTTGAGGGGATGGAGCTTGCGCAGGCTCACCGAGAGGTACTTGCGGGTCTCCCAGATGTCGCGCCGCTGCGCCTCGTTCTGGGCCACGATCACCTCTCCCGAGGCGCTTCCCTGGACCATCCCGGCGACCCGGGCCATCTCGGCGAAGGCCTGCTCCTCGTCGTTTGCGTCGGTCTCGACGAGCAGCGCGGCACCCGCCCCCGGCGGGAACTGGAACGGTGACCCCCTGGCGATGGCCTGCACCGACACGTCGTCGATGAGTTCCAGGCAGCGCGGGATCACGCCCTCGGCGAGCAAGCGGCTCGCCGCCGTGGCGGCGGTCGCCACGTCGGGGAAGCAGACCAGGGCCGTGGACACGTGACGCGGTCGCGGCAGGAGCTTCACGGTGATCTCGGTGACGATCCCGAGCGTTCCCTCGCTGCCCACGAAGAGCGCGGTCAGGTCGTAGCCGGCCACGCCCTTGATGGTCCGACGCCCCACCCGGAGGATCTCGCCGGTCGGGATCACCACCTCGAGCCCCAGCACGTACTCGCGGGTCACGCCGTACTTGAGGGCGCGCGGGCCGCCGGCGTTCTCGGCCACGTTCCCGCCCATGGAGCAGGTGTCCAGCGAGTTGGGGTCGGGTGGGTAGAAGAGCCCGTGCTTCTCCACCTCCGCCTGGAAGACGCCGGTGATCACTCCTGGTTGAAGCCGAGCCGTGAGATCCGCGGGGCGGATCTCGAGGATGCGGTTCATGCGCTCCAACGAGACCGCGATCCCGCCGTGGATGGCGAGCGAGCCGCCCGACTTCCCGCTCCGCGCCGCCACCGGCACCACGGGGACGACATGTCGCGATGCGATGGCGAAGATCGTCCGCACCTCCTCGGCCGACTCGACCAGCACGGCGACGTCGGGGGGATGGACGCCCAGGTCCGATTCGTCCTTGCCGTACTCGGCCAGCCGCTCGGCGTCGAACGCCATCCGGCCTTCCGGAAAGGCCTCCCGCAGCTCGCGCACCGCCGCCGCCACCGCCTCCGGCGTTCCCTTCGTCACCCGAAGACCTCCACGTCACTCCCGGTCATGGCATCGGGCGCCTCGGCCGCGCAGAAGCCCACCACCCTCGCGACGTCCTCCGGCGACATGACCGGCGGGAACGGGGTCTGCGCCAGCATCCGGGTGTCGACGCTCCCGGGGGAGACCGTCATCACCTGGACCCCGTCCGGCTTCAGCTCCTCGGCGAGGCTCTTGGCGAAGCCGATGAGCCCCCACTTGGAGGCGTTGTACGCCGAGGCCTCGGGTGTCCCCAGGTGGCCGGAGATGGAGGCGATGCCGATGATCCGCCCCCGGCGTCGTGCCCGCATCCCGGGAACGACGGCGCGGCAGGAGAGGAAGGCGCCGGTGAGGTTCACTTCCAGCACCCGCCGGAAGGCCTCCGGCCGCAGGGCCTCGACCCGCCCCCGTTCCAGGATGCCGGCGGCGAGCACCAGCACGTCGCACGGGCCGGCCGAGCGCTCGTGGTCGGCCAGCAACCGGCCGACGTCCGCCTCGCTCGTCACGTCACCGGCCACGGCCTGCGCGGCGCCGCCCGCGCGGACCACCTGCTCGAGCTCGGCGGCGGACCGAGCGAAGACGGTGACGCGGGCGCCGCGGCGCGTGAGTTCCCGGGCCACCGCGGCTCCGATGCCCCTCCCACCACCGGTGACGATGGCGGTGCGGCCGTCGAGACGGCCAGTCACCGCCGCCGCCTCCCCCGCGCCGCCGAGGACCCGTCCCCCGCGGCCAGGCGCAGGACCCGCCGCTGCCAGGCCGCGTCGCCATCCATCTCGCCGGCGAAGGCCTGGCTGTGGGTGCGCGCTTCCCGGCGCCTCTCTCCCCGCACGGTCAGGCACATCTGCTCGGCGTCGAGGATGCAGGCGGCTCCCCGCGCCCCCACGTGTTCGACGAGGGCGTCGGCCACCTGCCGGGCCAGCACCTCCTGGATGACCAGGCGGTGCGCGAAGCAGTCGAGAAGGCGGGCCATGACGCCGAAGCCGAGCACGCGCCCGCCCGGAACGTAGGCGATGCAGGCCGTTCCCCGGTACGGCAGGAGGTGGTGGGGGCAGACGGCGTGGAAGTCGATGCCGGCCACGGCGACGAGGTCGTGCCCGGGGTGTGGAATCGCCCCGCGAAGGATGGCCGCCGGGTCGCAACGGTAGCCGTCGAGGAGGTCGTCGCGAAAGGCCTCGGCCACGCGCCGGGGCGTGCCCTTCAGATCGGCCTGGCGAAGCACCGCCGCCGGCACGAGCGACTCGAGGAACCGCTCGACCGCCTCGGCCGCGCTCCGCGCCCCGCGCCGCGACCTAGCGCCCACCCGGCCCCCGGTAGGTCACGCAGCTGTCCGGAATCTCGAAGAGGCGCACCTCGGTCAGGCCGGGCATCCGAGGCGCTAGCGTCTCCCAGATCCATCGAGCGATGTTCTCCGCCGTCGGGTTCGCGAGGACGTCGTTCAGGTTCCGGTGGTCGACGAGGGCCAGGACTTCCTCGGCCACCACGTCCTTGATCTTCCCGAAGTCGGCGATCATCCCGGAGGCGGGGTCCACGTCTCCCTCCACGGTCACGAAGAACTTGTAGTTGTGGCCGTGCAGGCGGAAGCACGGCCCCTCGTAGCGGGGAAGTCGATGGGCCGCGGCGAAGTAGAACTCGACGTCGAGGCGCATGCGCCTCCTGTCCGTGAAATCGATGGCCATGAAGCCGCTATATAGCGCCGGGCCGCGGGGAACTCCTACACACCTCCGCTCGGGGCCGTCCCAGATCTCCCCGACGCCGGCAGGGATCGCGCCGAGCCTGAACCCCCAAGCGCTTGATGTTTCATGAGTTGCCAGACCCATCGGCTTGGCATGGCCGCTGCTTTAGGTCTCTGCAGACGGGATGCCCGTCGTTCAGAACACCTCTCCAAGGAGAAGAACCCAATGAAGAAGATCCTCAGCGCGATCGTTGCCGTCGCCTTCGCCATCCCCGTCCTCGCCCAGACCCCGGCGGCTGCCCCTCCCGCCAAGGCCGCTCCCGCCGCCGCTGCCCCGGCTGCCCCGGCTGCCCCCGCCGCCGCTCCTACCGCCAAGCCCGCCGCCCCCGCCGCTGCTCCTGCCGCCAAGCCGGCCGCTCCGGCCGCCGCTGCCCCGGCCGCCGCCGCCGCCCCGGCGAAGAGCGCCACGACGCCCCCCAAGAAGAAGGCCAAGAAGGTTCCGCCCGGGACCGGCACCGAGATGCAGCCGCAGGCCAAGTAGTCGACTCATCTTTCTGGTAGCTTCGAGGCCGGCTGCCTTCGCAGCCGGCCTTTTCTTTTCCTGGTTCCCGTGTCCATCCGCGCCCAGATCATCGCCCTCTTCACGGTGATCCTCGTGCTCTCCATGGGCATCGCGGCCGCCCTTGGCGCGGGCGCCGCCTCGCGCGCCGTGGAATCGGCCATCAGGGATCGCGCGGTGGAGGTGGCCAGGGCCGTTCGCTCCGACCTCGACCTTTCCCGGGACCTCGACCCGGCCCGCGCCGCCGATCGGCTGGCTGCGGTCCTCCGCCAGCACCGCGGCGTGCGCTCTGCCGAGCTCATCATCCGCAAGCCCGGCAAGGACGACGTGGTCCGCATGCAGTACGGCCCCAGCGGCCCCGAGACCACCTTCGAGGAGGTGGACTACCCGTTCCCGTCCCAGACCTCGTCGGAGGTCGTCGGCGACGGGGACGACCGCGTCGTGCGCGTTGAACTGCCAGTGAAGGACTCCTTCGCCCACACCGTGGCGGCCATCCGGCTGGAGGCGACCCTCTCCGACGCCGAGAAGCTGGGACGCGACCAGGGGCGGATCTTCGCGGCCTCCACGGCACTGGCCGCCATCCTGGTCTTCCTGGCCTTCACCTTCATCCTGAACCGCGTCCTGGTACGGCCGCTCTCGGCCCTGGCCGGGTCGGTGGAGGGGGTGGAGTCGGGTGCGCTGGACGCGGCGGCCATCCCCGGCACGGAACGGCGCGACGAGATCGGGACGCTGGCCCGAGGCCTCGAGGCCATGCTGGGCCGCGTGCGCGGCTTCAACCGCGAGCTTCAGGACCGGGTCGAGGAGGCCACCGCCGACCTGGCCCGCAAGAACCGGGAGCTCGCCGAGCTGAACGAGTTGCTCATGGAGGCCCGGCGCGAGCGGTCCGGCCAGGAGCGGCTCGCGGCCCTCGGCCAGCTCTCCGGCACCATCGCCCACGAGCTGGGAAATCCGTTGAACGCCATCAGCGGCCACGTCCAGCTGCTTGCGCGCGATGCTGCCTGCCCGCCCGGCACGCGCGAGCAGCTCCGGGTCATCGAGGGGGAGGTCCAGCGGATGACCGCCATCATCCGGCGCTTCCTCGACTCGTCCCGGGCCCTCGTGCCCAGGCCGGAACCGGTGCAGCTCGGCTCGCTGGTGGAAGAGGCGCTGTCCCTCAACGTGTCGGCCGAAGCCCGCCATCGCATCGAGGTCCGACGCGAGATCCCGACCGACCTGGGGCCGGCGAGCATCGACCCCTCGCTGGTGCGGCACGTGCTCGGGAACTTCATCTCCAACGCCATCGACGCCATGCCCACGGGCGGCCACCTGACCGTCCGAGCGCGCCGTGCCGGCGACCAGCTGGCCCTCTCGGTGACCGACACCGGCTGCGGGATCGCCCCCGACACCCGCAAGCACATCTTCGAGCCCTTCTACACCACCAAGGAACGCGGCAAGGGCACCGGCCTCGGACTGGCCATCTCCCGGGAGATCGCCGGGGCGCTGCATGGCCGCATCGAGGTGGAGAGCGCGCCCGGAGCGGGCGCCACCTTCACCCTTCTCTTTCCAGCGCCCCCTTCCTCCTCTCCCGCCGCCCCTCGATAGGACCGCCCATGGACGACCCCGCCCGCATCCTGGTTGTGGACGACGACCAGTCGAGCCGGGAGTTGCTCGCCCGCATCCTGACCTCGGCCGGACACCGCGTCACGGCGCTCTCCGACGGACGGGAGGCGGTGGCGACGCTCGACGCCGGCGACCCGCCCGACCTGGTGGTCTCGGACATCCGCATGGCCGAGATGGACGGGCTTCAGGTCATCGACGCCTTCCGGGAACGCGCCCCGGAGACGCCGGTCATCCTGGTCACGGCCTTCGGGAACATCGACGGCGCGCTGGAGGCCATCCGCCGCGGAGCCGCCGACTACCTCTCGAAGCCCTACGACGTCGACGCCATCAAGCTGGTGGTGGCGCGGGCGCTGCAACATCGCGCGCTCGCCATGGAGAACCGGGCGCTGCGCCGCGGGCTCCGGGACCGCTACCGGCTGGAGAACGTGGTGGGGCGAAGCGAGGCCATGCTCCAGGTCTACAAGACCGCTGCCCGGGTGGCCTCCACCGATGCCACCGTGCTCATCCAGGGAGAGAGCGGAACGGGCAAGGAGCTCGTGGCCCGGGCCATCCACGCCGCGTCGCCGCGGGCCTCGGGCCCCTTCGTGGCGGTGGACTGCGGCGCAATCGCCGAGGGCGTCCTCGAGTCGGAGCTCTTCGGCCACACCCGCGGTGCCTTCACCGGCGCCCAGGTGGCGCGGCGCGGCCTCTTCGAGGAGGCCCATCACGGCACGCTCTTCCTCGACGAGATCGGCGACGTGGGGCCAAACCTCCAGGCCCGGCTGCTGCGCGCCCTGCAGGAAGGCACCATCCGCCGCGTCGGGGCCAACGATCCGATCGCCGTCGACGTGCGCATCGTCGCCGCAACCAACCGCGACATGGATGCGGCGGTGAAGCAGGGCACCTTCCGCGCCGACCTCTACTACCGGCTCCACGTGGTGAGCATCCGCATCCCCCCGCTGCGCGAGCGTCGCGAGGACATCCCGCTGCTCGCCGAGCACTTCGCGCAGAAGCACGGGCGGGCCGAGGGCTCGGCCATCTCGCCCGAGGCGCGCGAACTCCTCGTCGCCTACGACTGGCCGGGCAACGTCCGGGAGCTGGAGAACGCGGTGGCGCGGGCCCTGGCGCTCAACCCGTCTGGCGTGGTGATTCCCGAGGACCTCCCGGACGCCATTCACCTTGCCCAGGCCGAGCCCGCGCCGGTGCCTCTGCCCCCACCCGGGGATCGGCCGACGCTGGCGGAGCTGGAGCGGCGGTACGCGTCGCAGGTGCTCGGGGAGACCGGCGGCAACAAGACGAGGGCCGCGGAGATCCTCGGCATCGATCGCAAGACCCTCTACCGGATCCTCGGCGAGCGCGAGGACCGTTGACCGGGACCCGAATGCCAGCTCAGGGAGCCGGCGGCAATCCGGAGCCAGGCAGCGGCTCGTCGGGCATGCCGTTCAGCGCGTTCTTGAGAACCTGGCTCGGACGGAAGGTGAGAACACGGCGGGCGGAGATCTCGATCTCCTGGCCGGTCTGTGGATTGCGGCCGACGCGCGACTTCTTGTCGCGAACGATGAAGTTCCCGAAGCCGCTGATCTTGATCTTCTCGCCGCGCTCCAAGGTTTCCTTGATGGTGTCGAAAACCATCTCGACCACGTCGGCCGCTTCCTTCTTGGAGAAGCCCACCTTCTCGTAAACGCTCTCGATGATGTCGGCCTTGGTCACGCTCACCCCTTCGGGCGCCGCAGCGCCCAAGTGCTCGTGTTCGTTAGCTGAATCGGTGCACCGTGTCAAACGAACGGTGCATCCGCCCCCACTATCCCCTCAACTCGGCCGCCACCTCGCCACGGAGCCGCTCCACGATCCGCCCGTGGGCCGCGTCGGCCTCGGCGTCGGTGAGGGTGCGGTCCGCCGCGCGGTACCGGATGGCCATCGCCAGATTCTTCTTCCCCTCGGGGATGGGCGCGCCCCTGTAGACATCGAAGAGGCTCACGTCCTCGACCAGCCGCTCGCCCCGCACCACGTCGAGGACGGCGCGGGCATCCACCTCGTCGAGAACGACCACGGCGAGGTCGCGGAGGACGGCCGGGAATCTCGGGACCTCGGTGTGGCCGCGCACGAGCATCGCCGCGCGGACCAGTTCCTCGAACGAGAGGTCGAAGGCGAACACGCCCCTGGGAAGGTCGAAGGCCGCGGCCACTCGGGGGTGGACCTCTCCGGCGACGCCGAGGGCTCGGAAAGCCCCCTTTTCGTCCCGCCACTCGATCGTGGCCGCGGAACGGGGGTGGACCCAGGACGCCCCGCCGTGGACCCATCGGACACCGTCGATGCCGAGGGCCTCCAGCAGCGCCTCGAGCGCGCCCTTCAGGTCGTGGAAATCCAGCGGCTCGCCGCCCGTGGACCAGCCCACCGGATGGCGGCGGCCGCCCGCGACCCCGGCCAGCCGGAGCTCCTCATGGGCGGGGGCGTCCCCCTCGGCTCCCTCGGCGCGCGGCTCGTAGATGCTCGCCATCTCGTAGAGCCGGACGTCCTCGACGCGCTGCCGGCGGTTGTAGGCGAGTCCCTTGAGCAGCGACGGGAGGATGCTCGACCGCATGACCGCCAGGTCGGCGCTGATGGGGTTCTGGAGCGCGATGCCGGTGTGCCCACCAGCGGGATGGAGCGGCGCCAGGTCGGCCGGGGCGACGAAGCTGAAGTTCACTGCCTCGGAGAACCCGGCTCCCTCGAGTGCCTGCCTCGCCCGCTCGGCCACCTGCGCATCCCGCGGCGGCGTAGGCGTGTCGGAGGCAATGGGGGGAAGCGTCTCGGGGATCGCATCGTACCCGCGAAGGCGGATGATCTCCTCGATGAGATCCTCCTCGCGCGATACGTCGAGGCGCCAGCTGGGAACGCGGAACTTGCCGGACCTGGGCCCGGTGCCCCGGAGCTCGAACCCGAGCGCGAGGAGCGACGTGCGGGCCTCCTTGCGGGAGATTGGCATGCCCAGCACCTCGCCGGGCCGGGCCCAGGGGAGCACCACGTCCACCGGGCGGCGCCGGTGCGGGTTCGCGTCGACCGCACCCCGGCGAACCGTGCCGCCGGAGAGCTCGGCGATCAGGGCCGCGCAGCGGTCGACCGCCGCGAGCACACCCTCGGGGTCGACGCCTCGCTCGAAGCGGTGCGAGGCCTCGGTGTGGAGGCCGTGGCGGCGGGCCGTGCGGCGCACGCTGGTGGGCTCGAACCAGGCCGACTCGAGCAGCACGCGAGTGGTTCCGGCGGAGATCTCCGAGTCGCCACCGCCCATGACGCCGGCAAGCGCACAGGCGCGGTCCCGGTCAGCGATGACGAGGTCGTCCGGGGAGAGCGTCCGCTCGACACCGTCGAGGGTGATCATCTTCTCGCCGAGACGCGCCGCGCGCACCACGATCTCGGCGCCGGCGACCTTGTCGAGGTCGAAGGCGTGGAGCGGCTGGCCGCGCTCGAGCAGCACGAAATTGGTGGCGTCGACCACGCTGGAGATGGATCGTACGCCGCAGGCCTCGAGCCGCTGCGCGAGCCAGGACGGCGAGGGCCCGATCCGCACCCCATCGATCACCCGCGCCGCGTAGCGGAAGCAGCGGTCCGGGGCCTCGATGGACACTCGCAAGGCCGCCGAGGCCAGCGGGGCCTTCTGCTTCAGGCCGGACTCCGGGTAGGCCACCGCGGCGCCTGTGGCTGCCGCGACCTCGCGGGCGATGCCGAGGTGCGAGAGGGCGTCGGGACGGTTGGGGGTGACGTTCACCTCGAGGACCACGTCCTCGATGCCGAGCACCCGCGCCACCGGTGTGCCAGGAACCGCGTCGCCGGGGAGGAGCAGGAGTCCGGCGGCCTCCTCGGAGAGCCCCAGTTCCCTGGCCGAGCAGAGCATGCCCTGGGAGTCGACTCCGCGAAGCTTGGCGTGGTCGATGCGGTGGCCGGCCGGCATCCGCGTGCCCGGCGTGGCCAGCGGCACCACGTCGCCCACCTTCCAGTTGGTGGCGCCGCAGACCACCTGCACCGGCCCGGCGCCGCCGTCCACCTGGCAGATCGAGAGCTTGTCGGCTTCCGGATGGCGCTCGGCGGAGACGATGCGGGCCGCCACCACCCCGTCGAGCGATGCGCCGATCCGCTCCACGGCCTCCACCTCGAGCCCCACGGCGGTGAGGCGCCGGGCCACCTCGTCGGCAGGCGGGAGCGGCACGTAGGCGGCGAGCCAGGAGAGGGAGATGCGCATGTCGGTTCAGAACTGCTCGAGGAAGCGGAGATCGTTCTCGTAGAAGAGCCGGAGGTCGCCGATGCCGTGCTTGAGCATCGCCATGCGCTCCACCCCCATGCCGAAGGCGAATCCGGTGACGGCCCGCGGGTCGAAGCCGACGTTCTCGAGGACCTTCGGGTGCACCATGCCGGACCCGAGCACCTCCAGCCATCCGGTGCCCTTGCAGGTGCCGCACCGGACGCCGGCGCGGCTTCCGGAGCCGCCGCAGATCGAGCAGGAGACGTCGGCCTCGGCGCCCGGCTCCACGAACGGGAAGTAGCTGGGCCGGAATCGGGTGGCGGTGTCGGGGCCGAAGAAGGCGCGCGCGAAGGCGGCCAGCGTGCCCTTCAGGTCGGCGAAGGTGATTCCCGGACCGACGCAGATCCCCTCGACCTGGTGGAACATGGGCGTGTGGGTCTGGTCGTAGTCGCTGCGGTAGACCCGCCCGGGCGCCACGACGCGCACTGGTGGTGAACCAGCCCGCTTCATGGCGCGGATCTGGATGGGCGAGGTGTGGGTGCGGAGCAGGACCGCGCCTTCCCCTTCCCCGCCGTCCGGGCCGAGCGTGGCCCTGTCGACATAGAAGGTGTCCTGCATGTCCCGGGCGGGATGGTCCTTCGGGATGTTCAGGGCCTCGAAGTTGTACCAGTCGAGCTCGATCTCGGGACCGCTGGCGACCTCGTAGCCGAGCCTGGCGAAGATGGCGACGATCTCCTCGGTGGCCCGGGTGAGCGGGTGGCGGTGGCCGCGGGGCAGGAGTCGCCGGCCCGGCAAGGTCACGTCGATGCGGGAGCCCCTGAGCTCGCGCTCCAGCCCGGCGTCGTCGATGCGCTGGCGCGCTCCCTGGAGCAGGGACTCCACCTCGTCCCGGACGCGGTTCGCCACCTCGCCGACGCGGGGGCGCTCCTCGGCGGGGAGCTGCCCCATGCCGCGCAGCACCGCAGAGATCTCGCCCTTCTTGCCCAGGAATCGGACGCGCAGCTCCTCGAGCGCGCGCTCGTCGGCTGCCGACGCGATGGCGTGACGGGCCCCTTCCGCCAGGGCCTCCAGGTCTCGGACCAGGTCCACGTGCCCTCGGCCTAGGCCTGGGCCGCCCGGACCACCGCCGCGAAGTCGGCCGGCAGCGCCAGCGCGATCTCGGCGAGCACCTTGCGGTCGAGCGCCACGCCGGCCTTGCTCATCGCGCCCACCAGGCGCGAGTAGGTCGTGCCGTTCAGCCGGGCGGCGGCGTTGATGCGCACGATCCAGAGCGCGCGGAACTCCCGGCGGCGCCGGCGGCGGTCGCGTGTGCTGTAGTTCAGCGCGCGCTCGACGGCCTGGTTGGCGCGCCGATATGCGTTCTTGCGACGGCCGCGGAAGCCCTTGGCGAGCTTGAGAACGCGGTTGCGACGGCGGCGAGCCTTTACACCCCTCTTGACGCGCATGATTCACTCCTGCTTTGCCGGCGGGGGGCGGGGAGGATTTCCTCCCACGCGCTTCGAGAGCCCCGCTTGGGCGTTGGTTCCCGTTCCGCCCTAGCGAGCGTAGGGGAAGTTTTCCAAGATCTTCTTCGCGTCACTGGCCGACAGGTGGCTGGTGCCGCGGAGTCCTCGCTTCTGCTTCGGGGTCTTCCCGAACGTGGCCAGGTGGCGCGAGCCGGCGCGGCGGAACTTCACCGCCCCGCTCTTCTTCACCTGGAAGCGCTTCTTGGCGGCGCTCTTGGTCTTGAGCTTCGGCATCTTCTTCCCTCTCCTGTGGGCGGCGCTACGAGGCGCCGCCTCCGGTTTCGTTGCCGCCGGCCTCGGGAGCCGGCGTGGGTGCGGCGGGTGAGGCGGGTGCGGCCGCGGCTGCTCCAGCCGCGGCTGCTCCGGCCGCGGCACCCTGCGCCTTGGCGCGGTCTCGCTGCGACTGCAGCATGCGCGGGTTGGGGGCAAGGATCATGAACATCTGCCGCCCTTCCATTCGAGCGACGGCCTCGATGACCGCAACGTCCTTCAGGTCGCCGACGACCCGCTCGAGCACCTTGTGCCCGAGTTCCCGGTGGCTGAGCTCGCGGCCGCGGAACATCACCGTGACGCGGGCCTTGTTGGAGTCCTCCAGGAATTCCCGGATCTTCCGGATCTTGACGTCGTAGTCGTGCGCCTCGGTCCGAGGGCGCAGCTTGACCTCCTTCAGCTGCACCACCACCTGCTTCTTCTTTGCCTCGTTCTGCTGCTTCTTCTCCGTGTACTTGAACTTCCCGTAATCCATGATCTTGCAGACGGGAGGCTTGGCGAGCGGGCTCACCTCTACGAGGTCGAAGCCGCCCTCCTGGGCCGTGCGCAACGCCTGCTCGATCGTCAGGATGCCGAGCTGCTCACCCTCGGCGCCAATGCAGCGCACCTCTCGGGCCTTGATGCGGCGATTGGTGCGCGCGTCGCGGCTCGTCCTCTGGTCTTTTCCGTTGATGTGCGGTCTCCTGTGATCCCGTCAGGGGGTCCGAAAAGTCGCGTAAGGATAAGGATATTCGATCGAAAGTCAACGCGCGTTCGGGTCCGAGGAATCCTTTCGGGCGTCGCGGATCCAGCTCATCATGCTTCGCAGTTCCTTGCCGACCGCCTCGATGGGATGCCCCTTCTCGGCCACCCTCATCGCCTCGAACTTCTTCCCGCCCGAGTTGAGCTCGCCGATGAACTCCCGCGCGAAGGTTCCGTCCTGGATCTCCTTGAGAATCTTGCGCATTTCGTCCTTGGTCTGCTGATTCACCACGCGCGGGCCGCGGGTGAAGTCCCCGTACTCGGCGGTGTCGCTGATGGAGTGGCGCATCCAGGCCAGGCCGCCCTCGTACATGAGGTCGACGATGAGCTTCAGCTCGTGGAGGCACTCGAAGTAGGCGCTCTCGGGCTGGTAGCCGGCCTCGACGAGCACCTCGAACCCGGTCTTCACGAGCGCGGCCGCCCCCCCGCAGAGAACCGCCTGCTCGCCGAAGAGGTCGGTCTCGGTCTCCTCCTTGAACGTGGTCTCGAGGATCCCGGCCCGGCCACCGCCGACCGCCCGGGCGTAGGCGAGGCCGATGTCCTTCGCCTGGCCCGTCGCGTCCTGGTGGACGGCGATGAGGCAGGGGATGCCGCGCCCGTCCTGGAACTGGCGGCGCACCAGGTGGCCGGGGCCCTTGGGGGCGATCAGCAACACGTCCACGTCCTTGGGCGGGTGGATCTGCCCGAAGTGGATGTTGAACCCGTGGGCGAACATGAGGG
>Ga0315278_10000856_pt1 | contig 26366 bp, 25 predicted proteins | sample YL17G06_0_MG_FD_203880 | JGI IMG/M metagenome (GOLD analysis project Ga0315278, IMG submission 203880) | Sediment microbial communities from Yellowstone Lake, YNP, Wyoming, USA - YL17G06_0 | ecosystem: Environmental > Aquatic > Freshwater > Lake > Sediment | place: USA: Wyoming | collected... | reverse complement strand
AGGTCGATGTAACTGCTGCCCAGCCCGCGTGTCATCAGCTTTACTTGGACGTTGTAAGGGATGTTGTCGTATTTCTTATCTATGCTGAGAACGACCAGAGTCTGATGGTAGAAACGGCCTGTATTCAAATCCTTTAATACCTTTGGAGGTTTAATCTTTGTTACCATTCCAATCTGATAACCGCAGAACCGCACCGGCGTGCTTTCCTGCACCCCGGTTGCTTCGGGGAACTGAATCAGCACTTCAAAAGACCTGCGTTCGCTGACAAAGACCGGTAAATCGCCGAACTTAAACACCATCCAAAAAAGAGCGCACATAGCCAGTATTACAAAAAGTCCTACGATAATATCGCGCCTTTTCTGAATACTTTCATAATCGCTCACTGTTTGTTTCCTTTCAAACCGGTTCGACCTTCCAGAAACAGCTCTCTTATGGCTCGCAGCGGATAACCGCTCTGGTTAAGTTTCTTAATGAGTTTAATCCGCTCGACGCTCTTTTCATCGAATAACCGTCTGCCGGTCTGCGTAACCTCAGTGGGTTCGAGCAGGCCGACCATTAAATAATACTGCAAAGACTGCCGTGAAACACCGGCTTTTTTTGCAGCGGCGCCTATCGGCACTAATTTCTTTTCCTGATTCAAACCTTGCCCTCATATTTTTCGGCTATAAATCGTTCATCTTGGCGGATAAATTATTCACCAAAGTCAAAAATGAATTTTCTACCTGTGTAAATGCCAGCCGCTTTACTTCTTTTTTGATTGCCGGCTTATCCAGCCCTTTGAACCATTGCGGCGAAATCATAAGCACATAATCAAAACCGGCCGGAATCTGTTTCTGGTTCAGCCGAAAGGCCTCTCGCAGCAGTCGCTTTAACCTGTTGCGGACAACTGCATCGCCGCAAAGTTTGCTCAAGGAGATACCCACACGCGGGTAGCCGCAATCGTTTTTGGCCGCATAAAGACGGAACAATTTGTCGTTTGCACTTGTCCTGAGAGCCAAAACAGCTTTGAACTGTCTGTTACTGACAAGTCTCCTGCTTTTCGGTAAAGATAGTTCTTTCAAGCTTCTCCGTAATCTGACCCTGTGGCTGTCAGAAAACTCCTCTACCTGATTTTAATCAGAATACCCAAATATAATATCGGCTATACCGCCCAAAAACCAGCAATTTGATGAGGCAAAAAAGTTTCAGCTTTTCCGGTCATTATTTCTCGTTAATTGTAACGCCGGGCCGGCAATCGGTTCGGAACGGTGAAGCCGGCAACCCTTCCTTATTATACAGGTTGCACAAGGGATTATTTGCCCAGCCATATCGGACAGCAACAGGGTTGGCAATTTCTTTACAACTGACTGCTATTGTGTCCCCGACTATTTCCGCTTCAGCCGGCACAAATTTCTCATCCGCTCCCGCAATTGTGAAGCCTTTCAACATCTCATCCTTGCAGACAAGACCATTTTCAGCGTAATCAAAGTGCAAAATAATTTTATTGCCGTCGAGCTTCATTGATTTGTAAATTGGGCCGCAGTAAGCTAATTTTCTGCCGTATGTTTTAGCCAGTGCCCATAACGCCAGACGCCTGCCTGCCTCCTGTTTATTTTTGGGGTGAATGTTGTTAGCATCGCCGATATCAATAGTTACCGCCATTCCCGTATTGGGGACGGACAGCGTCATCAACTGCGCTTCGCGTAATTCTGCGGCTATCAATTCTGCCTCTTTGTTATACTTGAATGGTGCTATCTGCACATAATAAAAGGGAAAATCGCCTTGTCCCCATTTGTCTCGCCAGTTTTTAATCATAGCTGCAAACAATTTTCGATATTGATACGCACGAGACCTGTTTGCTTCGCCCTGATACCATATAACTCCTTTAATTGCGTATGGCATAAGAGGCGATACCATTGCGTTATATAGACCGGCAGGGGAGGATTTATGTCCCGGCCCATGAGGAGACGGAGGTTTTTCCGGCGAAGGCTTATTCTCAGTTTTAGCTTTGGCGTCAGCTTCTTCCCATTCCTTCATCTTTTGGTCATATTCTTTTTCTGCCTGCGGGTATTTTGCAACGTCATCGGCATACCGTTTGAATATAGGCTCAAAATTGGCGTCCGATTTTAAGACCTCTCTGCTCATCCACGCCTCAATGGGTGTTGCTCCCCAGCTTGTATTTATCAGCCCTATTGGAACGTTTAGCTCATTATGCAGTTGCCGTCCGAAAAAATAAGCAGCAGCGCCAAAATTGCTTACTGTCTGGGGACTGCATTGCAGCCATTCGCCTTTGCAGTCGCTCTGCGGCTGTTCCGTTGTCTTTTGTTCAACGGTAAACAGGCGGATATTCGGATAATTCGCCGCTGCAATCTCCCGCTCAGCGTTCATCACGCCACCGTACCAGCAGGTTTCCGTCTTCGCCATAGTCATTTGCATATTTGACTGCCCCGAACACACCCAGACCTCGCCTACAAGAACATTTTTGATTTCTATAGTGTTGAGCCCGCTGATAGTCATCAGCATACCTGCCCGCTTTTTTGCCGCCTTTAGTTCATCGAATCTGACGGACCATTTGCCTGAGGTATCCGCCTTGGCATATTTGACTTGGCCGGCAAATCTTACCATTATAACCTCCCCCGGTTTGGCCCATCCCCATATCGGAACTTTTATTCCCTGCTGCAAGACCATATTGTTGCTTATTACCGCCGGCAGTTTAACGTCGGCAAAAGCCTCCGCGGCGAGAATCAGTGTCAGGCAAAGTATAGTGATTATTTTTGAAGACCTTTTATCGCTTGTCCTGCTCTGCATTTTTTTTAACTCCCAAAGTGCCAACCCTAACTCCTATAAAAATAACACTTAGTATCAACGCAGCAAGAAAAAATTCTGCCAATTTATTCTTTATACGGCGGTTAAATTAGTTTATATTATTTCCGTTCATTTGGACCACAGGAGTTATACGAATGTCCGCACAAAAAAGACAATTATTTTTTCAGCCGGCAACTTTAATCATTGTCGTTATACTCGGCGTCCTTATTGTTTTATCATTCGCCTGCCGAAAGTCTACGGAAAACGGCACCGATGCTGAACCCGCAAAGACAACCGCCGGCGCCCCGCCTTCGAAACAAAGCCTGGGAGATTTAATAAATTCCGCAAGATTCTGGCGTCCGGCCTTTGTATCCTGGTGTGGCAGAGCGGCTCCCGATTTTACTATAACGGACATTACCGGCAAAGCCCACAAACTTGGTGAATACCGCGGTAAAGACGTTTTACTTGTTTTCTGGGCGACCTGGTGCGGTCCTTGTAAAGTGGAAGTGCCTCACCTGATTGCTCTGCGAAACGTTATTGGCCAGGACAAGTTGGCAATACTTGCGGTCTCTTATATAACCCCCAGGCCGCTTGAAACAACGGAAAAAGTCAGGGCCTTTGTCAGTTATAACAAAATCAATTACACGGTCTTTTCTGTCGACCCTGCTGTTATGCCGGAACCTTATAATCAAATCACTTCCATACCTTCCGCCTTTTTCATCGACCCACAGGGCAAAATCAAGCTTATTACGGAAGGCACTTTATCGCTTGGCGATATTAAGGCAATATTACGGGCAGAACAGCCGTAAAAAAGCTTAAATTTTATCCCGCAGACCGTCAAAAAATATTGGACAATCAGAATAAATTGTCGTAGAATACAATATCCAATTGAAGACGAAAGGTATTTATTATGGCACATAAAAAAGGACAAGGCTCCAGTAAAAACGGGCGCGACAGTAATCCGAAATACAGGGGCATAAAGCTGTTTAGTAACCAGCCGGCAAAAATCGGCTCCATTATCGTCCGTCAATGCGGGACAAAATTCTTGCCCGGCACAAACGTAAGTATGGGCAGAGACTTCACGTTGTTTGCCGCTGTGGATGGTGTTGTCCGTTTCCAGGGGCGTAAAGTCCACGTTGTCTAACCGTATGATATGCTTGAGACATAAGAGGCTTATAATTGCAGCGCTATGGATGTTTTGCCTTGCTTTTGTCTTCCCCACTTTTTGCCATTGTAAGGCGGAAGCAGAGGATAACGACCGTCAATGCAGTCCTGCGCAGTGTAGTGGGGGTTGTTGTAATATGATTGTTGGAAAGCAATATCTTCTTTCTCCCTATTCTGAGGCGTATCTTGTCTGGCCACCGGCCTTTACGGTTTACAAATCTATTTTGCCCGTCGAGATATATCACCCGCCTGAGGCATAGTTGCCCAAATCCTGAGCAAGGTTAGAAATATCTTTCACTGTCGTCCAAGGGAAGCAGTGAAAGTATCCGGCTTTTTTCCCATTTTTTAGCGTAGGAGAACTGTACTATGAATAAAAAGACACACGGCATAGTTTTGCTCGGTATAGTTGCAATGTTTCTTGTACAAAGCCATTGCATTGCGGAAGAGACAATTACTCTCGAAAAGGCGATTTCTTTGGCATTTGAGAACAATCCTCGCATTATTGAATCTCGTAAGGCGATAATTGCATCGGGAGGGGATTTGATAACAGCGGGAAGTTTGCCGGACCCCGAAGTGGAATTCGAAATCGGAGGTTTTAAGAGGGACGAAGACGGCAGGAGGAAGACCAACCTCGACGGTTTCAGAATTCGGCAGGGATTCGACCCGCCGGGAGTCAGAAAGCTGAAAAAGGAGATTGCCGCCGCCTGGGTTTCAGTGCAGAAAGAATCCTTAAGACAGGCGTGGGGCGAAGTTTATTCGCAGGTAAGACAAACATATAACAAAATAGCTCTCGATAAAAAAGAAATTGAACTTGCCAAAGGCAATCTTGAGATTCTGAGGAATTTCTTCAGCCGGGTTCAGCAACGTCTGCAATCAGGACAAGCCTTAAAGAACGAATTGCAGCGGGCAAGAATCGAACTGCTCAAAGCCGAGAACACCTGCCTTGCTGCGGAAAAAGAACTGAAAACCGACAAGGCCAGGCTCAATCTTCTTATGGGCCGGTCGATGGAAGTTGCTTTTGATATCGAAGATGAACCTAAAGAATACAAATTAGAAATCAGTTTACAAAAGTTAACGGAAATTGCTTTTATAAATCGCCCCGACATTAAACAGGAAAAAATCAACCTTAACTCCAAAACAAAGAACGTAACTAAAGAAAAGCTTAAACGCCTTCCCGCCCCCTTTATCGGTTTTCAGAGAATCAGAGAGGATTTTGAAAACGACTACGGTGTGGTTTTCGGATTCAGTTTTCCGTTGTGGAGCTCAAATAGCGGCGAGATTCAAAAGGCATCGGCTGAAAAAGAGGCACAATGGGCACGGCTTGAGGCAACCAGAAGAGAAATTGCTTTTGAGGTTTACGAGGCGTATCTGGAGGTGGAACTTGCACAAAAACAGCTTGATTCATTAAAGAAATCTCTGGAAGAAGCGAATGAGCTTTTGCACCTGGCGGATTTAAGCTACAGCGAAGGGGAAATGGATTTTATAAACTATCTCGACCAGGTTCGGACAGTCGCTGAGACAAGAGTCAAGTATTACGAGGGGCTTTTCAATCTTAACAGCACAATTACAGAACTGGAAAAAACTGTTTATACGTCTATGAGAAAGGAGGCTTATCTCTAATGAAACTTATAAAATGGATAATAATCATAGGGCTTTCCGTCGGCGCGGGAATGTCAATTTCACACTTTTTATCGAACAAGGAAATCGACCCCCCAAGCCAAAGAGAGGGACACAGCGAGGAAGGGGAACATCTTGATTTGAGCAAAAAATCACAGGAGACAATAAATTTAAAAACTATGGCGGCAAAACCTGCGCCATTGATAAAAAAGATTTCCGTAGTCGGTCAGATTGCACAGGAAAGTGAATCGGTAAGCCACGTTACCGCACTCAATCCCGGCGTTGTCTCCAGACTTAAAGCAAATATTGGCTCCGTTGTTAAAAAAGACGATGTGATATGCTCCATAAAGGCCAATGGCGGAACCCTTCAGGAAATTAAATCTCCTGTTTCAGGCGTTGTTATCGGTAACTTCGTCAAGGAAGGCGATAAGGTGGATTCGATTTCTTCCATTTGCACCGTAGCCGATTTGTCGAAACTCAACGGCACGTTTGATGTTTATGAAAAAGACATTTCCGCCGTTAAATCCGGCCAGAAAATACTCGTGCGTTCCATAGCATATCCTGATAAGGCATTTGAAGGAGAAATCGTTTTTGTCTCTCCCCGAGTGGACAAGGATTCCCGCACTGTAAAAATCCGGGGTCTGATAGAGAACCCTGAATACCTGTTGAAGCTCGGAATGTTTGTCAACGCCGAATTGATGATGATTTCTGAAAATAAATACATCATTGTCCCACAGCAAGCCGTGCAAATCACAGAGGGCGAAAAAACAGTGTTTATTAAAACAGCAGATGAAAAATTCGAGGTCCGTAAAATAAAAATAAAGGATGAAACCAAAGACGAAATCGCCGTATCCGAAGGCATTAATGAGGGCGAGGCGATAGTCATACAAGGGAGCTTTCTGTTGAAATCGCAGCTTCTCAAATCAAAAGTGGGCCTGGAGGAATAGATAATGATAGAAAAACTAATGAGCGCTGCCTTGCGCAACCGTTTTTTAATAATACTTCTTGTATTTCTGATAACGGGTTTTGGCATTTTCGCGTTTAAGACAATGCCAATTGATGCGTTTCCAGATGTTACGAACGTCCAGGTCGAAATTATAAGTACAGCACCCGGACTGTCGCCTCTGGAGATAGAGAAGTTTGTTACGTATCCGGTCGAGATGTCGATGCGAGGCTTGCCGGGTCTTAAATTGATGCGGTCTATCACCAAATATGGAATAGCCGTAGTTACACTGGTATTCAAAGATGACGTCGATATTTATTTTGCCCGTCAGCTTGTATTTGAGCGTCTTACGGCCGCAAAAGAAAAACTTCCTGCCGGCGTGGATTGCGAAATGGGGCCTGTTGCTACCGCAATGGGTGAGATATATCAATACACGCTTGAGGGGCAGGAACCTTCGGAGCCGAGTGAAAAGGTCAGATATTTTACCGAACTTCGCACATTGCAGGACTGGGTAGTTGCACCGACCCTCAAAGGATTAGCGGGAGTTAGCGAAATCAATTCGTTCGGCGGGTACCTGAAACAGTTCATCGTATCCCTCGATCCGGATAAATTGCTGACCTACAAGCTCTCTGTTAATGATGTTTACGGTGCCATTCAGAAAAATAATCAAAACGTCGGCGGAAATATCATTGAACGCTCATCGGAGCAGTTTATTGTCAGGGGCATAGGTCTGATTCGTAACGAACAAGACATCGGAAATATTATTCTCAAATCGCCTGAGGGGGTCCCTGTTTTCGTCAGGGATGTTGCTGTTGTAAAGATATCGCACGCTATCCGGCAGGGGTCTTCCCTTAAGGACGGCACCGGCGAAGCCGTCGGGGGGATTGTAATGATGCTCAAGGGCGAGAACAGCTTGGACGTTGTTAAACGCGTTCAGGAAAAAGTTAAAGAAATTAATTCCGGCAGTATTCTCCCGGCCAATATAAAAATAACGCCGTATTATGAACGTTCAGAAATCGTGGGCAAAAGTATAAATACCGTGGTAAGGGCTTTGGCGGAGGGTGCAATACTGGTTGTAATTGTGCTTTATCTTATCCTGCGAAGCTTGAGAGGTGCATTGGTTGTAATCCTTGCATTGCCGCTGTCGCTGCTGCTGACGTTTATTGTTATGAAATATTCAGGTCTGGCCGCTAATCTGATGTCGCTCGGCGGGCTGGCAATCTCAATAGGAATGATAATAGATGCCACCATTATTCAGGTTGAAAATGTCCAAAGGCATCTCGGCAAAATGAAAGATGAAAGCCATAGATTATCAACGGTACTCAAGGCCGTGATGGAAGTGAGAAAACCAAGCATATTCGGTGAGTTTATAATTGCATTGACTTTCATCCCCATAATTACGTTACAGGGGATGGAAGGCAAGATGTTTGCGCCGCTGGCATATACTGTTGCCATTGCGCTGTTTGCATCACTATTCCTGTCTATTTTTGTAATTCCCGTTTTCTGCTCAATTATGCTTAAACACGGTGATGAAAAAGAAAGCTGGGTGATTCGGAAAGCAAAACAAATTTACCTTCCCATGCTCTCCCGGACAGCGGACAAAAAACAGGCCGTTCTCGGCGTTTCGATAATTCTGATATGCGCCGCTTTATTTATGATTTCCCGTCTTGGCACCGAGTTTGTTCCGATTATGGATGAGGGCGCGTTTGACATGGATGTTGCGATGATGCCGGGCGTTTCTCTTGCAACGGCAAACGAAATTGTGGATACCATAGAAAAGAAACTTATGCAATTCCCGGAGCTGAAAACAGTCGTCTCGAAGACAGGACAGACCGGAATCGCCCTTGAAGCAAGAGGCGTGGATAAGACCGGTTTTTTAGGCGCCCTGAAGCCTCGCTCCGAATGGACCACTGCCCGGTCGCGAGAAGAGCTTATTACGCAAATGCGGGATTCTATTGCCGATATCCCGGGCATAGCATTCAGTTTCAGCCAGCCGATTCAGTGCAGGATAGACGAACTGGTCGCCGGAACCCGGGCTCAGGTAATTGTAAAGCTGTTCGGCGACAATACTGAAATTCTCAAATCGAAAGTAAATGAAATAGCTGCCGTCTTGTCAAAGATAAAGGGCTCAACCGACCTTATAACAGAGGTAGTTGCCGGACAACCGTATATAAATATTAAAGTTGACCGCGACAAAATCGCCCGTTACGGCATTAATGTTAATGATGTTCTAAGTATAATTGAAATAGCGGTTGGTGGTTCGCCGGTATCGCAGATTTATGAGGAAAACAGGTCGTTCGACCTTGTTGTTAAATTCCCCGAGGAAAAACGCAATTCAATTGAGACAATAGGAAACATCCTTGTCAGCACAGGCACCGGTTATCTTGTTCCGCTTAATTATCTGGCGGATGTTGTCATCGAGGAAGGCCCCGTGCAGATAAGCCGGGAAAACGGCCAGCGCAGGATGGCGATAGAACTTAATGTTAAGGGCCGTGATATAGGAACCTTTGTACAAGAAGCCAAAAAAAGAATCAGCGAAAAAGTCGCCATTCCAAGCGGATATTTTATAGAATGGGGCGGCCAGTTCGAAAACCAGCAGCAGGCAATGCAGCGCCTGATGCTCATTACGCCTTTGGTCATCGGGTTAATATTCCTGCTTTTGTTTATTACATTTAATTCGGCCAAACTTGCTTTTCTCGTAATATGCAATCTGCCGTTCGCGCTGGTTGGAGGGGTTTTCTCGCTGTTGATTGCAAATTTGTATCTTTCGGTGCCGGCATCCGTTGGATTCATCGTGCTTTTTGGCGTCGCGGTTCTCAATGGCGTTGTGCTGGTGTCCTATATATCCCAGCTTCGGCAAGAGGGAGTCGGGCTTGACGATGCCGTTAAAGAGGGATGTGCATCCCGACTGCGCCCCATTTTAATGACAGCTTCAATTACTATATTCAGCTTAATTCCGATGCTTATTGCTACCGGCCCCGGTTCAGAAGTGCAAAAGCCCCTTGCGACTGTCGTTGTAGGGGGTTTATTTACATCAACAATCGCAACACTTTTTATCCTGCCGACTATGTACGGCTGGTTTGAACGTAAAAAAACAGAATTGGAAATTTAAGGAGACCTTTCAGGAGATTACTATGAAAGAAATCAAAGCGATAATCCAGCCCTTTATGCTGAACAAAGTTATCGAGGCATTGCGGACGATGCCGGAAGAATTGCCCGGCATTATCATCAGCCACGTCCAGGATTATGGCAGCACGCATGGCCGGGACGCCTCCATTGCCTTTGACCTTGTGGAAACGGAGCAAAAAATGAAACTTGAGATAGTTGTAGGGGATGAACTGGTGGAACCAATTCTTGCCGTTATTGTGTCAAATGCCCACACAGGCAATCCCGGCGACGGCAAGATTTTTATTTATCCTGTCTCGGATGTTATCAAAATCCGTAGTGGTGAGCGAGGTGAGACGGCAATTTAGCGTGTCAGGTCTGTAAATCAGAAGCGATTCTGCTATAATGCGTTGTTTTGTATTTGAACCTGTTATCACTATTGGGAGTTAAATGTTTATTGATGAGGCAAAAATTTACGTCAAGGCCGGCGACGGCGGCAACGGCTGCATCAGCTTCCACCGCGAGAAATTCGTTCCTCGCGGCGGGCCGGACGGCGGCGACGGCGGCAGAGGCGGCAGCGTCTATTTTCAGGCAGTCGAAAATCTCGATACCCTGATGGACTTTGCCGGCAAACATCATTGGCTAGCGCAAAACGGTCAGCCCGGTTCAGGCAGTAACAAATTCGGCTCAAAAGGTGAAGATTTGATAATCCCTGTCCCCGCCGGCACGCTTATCTACGATGAAGATTTAGACATCCTGCTGAAAGACCTTAACGAAGTTGGAGTGAAGGTGTGCGTTTGTCGGAGCGGCAGAGGTGGAAAAGGCAATAAGGCCTTTGCAACCTCCACCAACCAGACCCCGCGATATGCCGAACCGGGCAAAAAAGGTCAGGAAAGAAATTTAAGGCTTGAGCTGAAGCTTATCGCTGATGTTGGAATAGTGGGTATGCCCAATGCCGGTAAAAGCACCCTCATTTCCCGCTGTTCGGCAGCAAGGCCCAAAATTGCCGACTATCCGTTTACCACGCTTCAGCCGGTCCTCGGAATTGTTGAGTTAAGTGATTATCGCCGCTTCGTAATGGCTGACATTCCGGGCCTGATTGAAGGTGCGCACAAGGGGACAGGCCTTGGCTTTGATTTCCTTCGCCACATAGAAAGAACGCGAATCATTGTTCACATTCTTGATATAATGCCCATAGACGGCTCCAGCCCCGCCGACAATTATCATACTGTCCGCCGCGAACTCGAACAGTATAGCGAGGCACTTGTTCAAAAAACAGAAGTTATCGTCGCCAACAAGATTGACCTTGATTCTGACGGGAAAGCTGTAAAAAGCCTCAAAAGGAAACTTAAAAAAGATATTTACCCGATTTCAGCGGTTACAGGTGCCGGCGTAAAAGAACTTTGCGAGTTGCTCTGGGGAAAAATCAAAGAAACAAAAACCGTTTCAGGCGGGTAATTCGTTTTTTACATAGACGAAGTTTTTCGGACTTGTTCAAAAAAGGGCGTTCTTTTCTGTTCCACACAAACGGCTGCGTAAAGATACATTGCCGCCGACCAGCTCTGCCAGTCCTCGCCTTGCGGCGACCCGTCCTGCGCCCGAAGCCATTCATTAAAACCAAACTCAACGTCTGCTTTGTGCGTGCGGCGAGCAAGATTGGCAAGTGCGACGAGTTTTTTTTCAGCAAGGACGTATTTCCCGGCAGCTACTAACGCTGCAATATAGAATCCGCAGGCAAAGGGCCAAATCCCGCCGTTGTGATATTCGCCGGGACGATTATACAATTTGTATCGGGGCATCCAGTCGGGGTCGGTCGGTTTGATATACGGGAAAAAATTGGGAGGCAAATCTACTGCAAGTTCTCCGTTTGCTCTTAATGCGGCGCATTCTTTCTCTATCCATCTGATAAGAGACCCGGCTCTGGAAGGGGGGGCGATGCCGGATAAAATTGCCAGACTATTACCGAGCAAATCAAATCTTTCATTGCTGTAAACTTTATATGACCATAGCGCATAATAGGGTTTGCTTTTGACTACCAGTCCTTCGTGGACGTGATGGTTTTGCCTTTCGCTTTTTATGGTAAACCGGCACATCATTTCCAGTAGTTCCCCCGCCCTCTCGTGCCGGCCTAAAAGCCGCATATAAATATAAACGATGGTGTTGACATATAATCCGTATCCCAGTACCCATAGTTCATCCCGCCAGTCGGTTGTGGGCAATTGCGCCGCTGCAACACGGTCTGACGGACTTTGATATTCCATCCACGTTGCGGCTTTTTGCACCGCCTGCTCAAGAAAATTGCGTTCTCCCGTTACCTCTCGAAAAAGAGCCGCAACCATAATAAACAGCGGCGTGGTATCACTCGCGCCGCGGTCCTCTCTGTCGTTTACCAGAGATGGTATATGACCGAGCCTGCTCTGATTTTTAGCCAAGGTTTCCAATACTCGTCTCAGGGATTGAATAAGTTTTTCATTGCCGCTGACGAGAATTCCGAGTGAGGAAATCATCAGGTCTCGCGTATAAGGTTCTGGGTATCCCCAGCCCGCCGCTCTGGGAAGTTTACGGTATGGGCCATAAGCATTATGAAGCAATACCTCAAGAGCAGCTTTCTTCGCCCGCTCGATTAGAGCTTTGTCCTGTTTATTCATTTTGGATTATGAGATACCCAGCTTTTCGGAGATAAGGCTGACAAATTTTTTCGCCACGATGCGATAATTGTAGTTTTCAACTGCCCGTTTTCTGCCTGCCTCGCCCATCTTCTTTCGCAGTTCAGGATTCTGCATCAGCTCCATAAGATAATTTGCTATATCGTGAACGCTGGCACGATAATCGACTGTTCTTGGTTTTTTGAAGATGACACGATGTCCCTGTTTATATCCGGATTCATCGCCTACCGTTGCTTCTTTGAGCCTGACCTCCTGTGCAACGCCGGCAAGAAAAGCGTTTTGTCCGTGAACCATTGTGTCCAGCATACCCATCGCCTTTATGCCAAGCACGGGTTTGCCGCAGGCGGCAGCCTCGACCTGGACCATTCCGAATCCTTCCAGACGAGACGGGGCGGCGTAAATGTCGCAGGCAGCCAGAATATAAGGCATAAAATTCCGGGAAATTACGTTCGTGGCATAAACCACGTTTTTATCAATGCCGAGCTGACTTGCCAACTGCAGGTCTGCAAGGTTTTGCTGGGCCGTTCTCGGCTGCGGCCAGACCTTGCAGACATATTTCCAGTCCGGCGCCTTTGTGTCGATTAACGCCAATGCCTGCATAACCTCCTGCGCACCTTTCGAGGCGGCGTCCCCGCCGACGGTCAGAATCATTACCTGGTCAGGGGCGATTCCGAGTATCTCACGAACTGCTGCAACTTTAGTTTCATTGCGGTCACGCGGTATAAAAGAGTCCGTATCGCAGCCTACCGGAAGCACTTCGATGTTTCTGCCGTCAAGACCGTCCCGTATATAAACTTTTTTGACCCAGCTCGAAGTAACCAGAATCAGGGGCAGCGAATTGAGAATTTCATGATAGTTGGCGATATACCCGTCGGCGACAAGCCAGGGAACGCATTGGACGCCGTACCTTTGAGGATGCAGAACAAGGTCGGGAACATGTCCCCAGTAGCCGACTCCGACCACAACGTCAGGCTCAAACCAGCGGTAATACCACTCCTTTTCCTGAGCAGATTCAAAGTGTACTGAATGTGCTTCGATTCCGAGCTCGCATAATCCTTTATAGAGCAGATGGCCCTGCGTCGCCAGGCCCGCCGGCGACGGAGGATAATCATACAATACCAAAACTTTCATTTTTCTCAGCTCCAGTTCTTCCGGATATTTTCCGGCATTTTATTTACTCTTGAAATACCAAAAAGCCTCCTCACGAGGTGTGGTTTTGGCCTCAAAACTTTCCGGGCCGAATCCGTAAACGTTGGCGATAATCTCGTATTTCTTCTGCCATATTCCGTCGGAAAGTTTGGTATATTGGTCAGAGCCTCTGATGGCACGAGGCAGGTATTTGCCGCCGCCGTCTTCGTAGGCAAACATCCATATTTCCCGAGCAGACAAATCACCGCTTTCACGCAGGGACAATACCGCTTTTGCAGTTTCTTCGTGCCGCAGATGTCTCGTATACTCGCCCCAGAGACTATGAGTGACGACAAGGTCGAATTTACCCAGAGGCGCGAGGGAAAGTATTGTCTGCTGGATTTTCCGCTCCGGCAAAGGCTGCTGTTCAGGACTGTCGTCGAGGTCGCCCATTGCTCCTGTAGCATTGAAATATTTAAGGGCCTGCTGAAATTTTGAGGCACGGTCGGCATCGCTTTTTCGGCACAGTGTTATTATTGTCCAGCGTATTTCAGGATGCATCAGTATAGTGCCGCCCGCCCACAGTGTTTCATCGTCGGGATGAGCTACGATTACGACGGCATTATAAAAACCTTCCTGCTTTTTTTTGTCCATTCGGGATGCTTCCCTTACTGTAATATATAAAAACTTTTATTTACTTTAATATGTTCGGCGATGCGAGAATCAGCACCAGGCCCTTTCTTATAAGCATTATTGCGATAGCGGCCAGCAGAAGGCTCATTATCTTCGAAAGAGCTTTGGAACCTGATTCGCCGAGTGTTTTTATTAAAGCGGAAGACGAGCTGAATATCAAACCGGCCAGGAGAATGTTTGCAAGAACAGAGACCATCGTCGGAAGAAGCCCGTATTGCGGCACCATTACCAGCGATGTAGTTAGAACCGCCGGGCCTACAATTAAGGGCGTTCCCAGCGGAACTGCTCCAAGTTCCTCGACAGGTATACGTCGCTTTTTTACAGGGTTGATTATGTCTATTATAGCTATGGAAAAAAGTATTGCTCCGCCGGCAACCATAAAATCACCTATGGTAATGCCCAGTAGCCGGAATATCGCTTTGCCCACCAGTATAAAGCAAATCGCCAGGCATAGGGCGGTAAGCATCGACTGCATTATGATTTTTGTTCTTTCTTTTGGAGTTACTCGTTCGGTCAGCGATACGAAAATCGGCAGAACCCCTATTGCGTCGACGGCCACAAAGATGGGGATAAAGGCAAGCAATGTGTTCTTAAGTGTTTCCATAGCTCTCAAACACTGAATTTGTAGCTCAATAATTTATAGATAAGTTTCGCTGCCAGAAAGTCCGGCGCCTTATTATATTTGTTTGGGCATAATTCGACAATATCGAATCCGACTACATTTTTTTTATCACAGACCGCTTTAAGAAGTCTCAGAACGTCATACCAGCATAATCCCCCCGGTTCAGGCGTTCCGGTAGAGGGCATTATCGACGGGTCGAATACGTCAAGGTCGATGGTTATGTAGACGTTATCGGATAATCTGGAGATGACGGTCTCGACCCAGCCTTTCTTATTATAAATGTCTTCCGCAAAGAAAACGTTTTTTCTGCTTATGTATTTTTTTTCAGAGCTGTCCATACTTCTTATCCCCACCTGCACAATCGGCGCAGCTTCCCGTGCTCTGGCCATAACGCAGGCGTGGTTGTATTTCGAGCCGTGATATTCGTCCCTTAAATCAGAATGGGCGTCAAGCTGGAGAACAGTAATGTTTTTGTTGTTCTCGACGTGCGATTTAATAGTGCCGATACTGACGGAATGTTCCCCTCCTATAACGACAGCGAATTTCCCTTTTTTGAGATAAAACCGCACCTTTTGGGCAACTTTATCAGCCATCTTCTCAGGCGGGCCTGCAACAACTACCGGTTTGTCGGTGAATATCCCTTTTTTGTAAATCTCGCTGTCGGTTTCTATGTCGTAAAGCTCCATATTGGCAGAGGCTTCTATTATGGCGGCAGGGCCTTTGTCCGCCCCTTTAAGCCACGTGCTTGTGCGGTCGTATGGCACGGGAATTATCACGATGTTTGCTTTTTCCAAAGAAGTGTATTTTTCTGGTAAACCGCCGAAACTGCTTGATTGTGCCATAATAATAAGTCCCCTCTATAACTCGGCAGCGTAAGAGTCCAAACAGCCGTGAAAAACTTGCTGCCTGTCAGTCAAACAGAAACATAGCAATTGCCACAACCGTTGTCCACACGTCCGACTGTCCGCGGGCGGTCTGCGTTACGTTGGATGTTCGGATAATCAGCCCGCTCGATTTATAGACCTGCTCTTTTTCAGACCACGCCTGATTTGGGTCCACTTCCAGACCGAGTGTGGTTCCGAGCATTCCCGCTGCGAGGTCTTCGGACATATCGGCTGCTTCCTGCTGATTCATTCCATAACCATGGACCTCGCTGAGGTATCCCCAGTTGTTTTCGTCTTTGGGAATGGCGATTCCTACCGAGGCCGCTATCAGCCTGCCGCCTTCATCGGTGTCAGACCTTGCCATTACACAATAGGATATCTCGCCGGGAATAAGACATTTCAGACCGTTCTCGCAACTGATGACCTTGCATTGTGGCGGCAGAATGGATGATACCTGAACCAGATTTTGCTGTGCCACACCGGCTTTTCTAAGTGCGTCCTCAAAGGATTTAAGTTTATATTTGTGTTGACCAACCCCCTTTGTTAAAAAAAGTCTCGTGGGAACACGACCAGTCATCTCAGTCCTTCACTCCTATAAAAAATTAAAAAAAACACATCGATTAAGCTAAGTTGATAAACCAAAACGAATTCAGCAAACAGATTATACATTCGACATTTTGATTAGCAATAAAGGAAGTTTTACCTGCCGAAGTATTTTTTCGGTAAAGTGCCGGCGACGTTATTTTATCGGCTTTAGGAAAACTGCTTTTCGATTTTTCGGAAACACAACGACTTGCCGCAGGAATATACAATAGGCATGATACCTACACATAAAATAGGTATCATGCCCCAATTTGCAGTTCCGAAGATTATTCCGAAAGAATACTTACTTCAGCCATTCTTTAGAAGAGTTGTCTTACGGATTTTTCGGCTCGGCTGGCTTGTTTGGCTCTGCCGGTTTGTTCGGCTCTTTGTTCGGCTCTTCAGCCAGTCTTACCGACGCTTTCGGTGCTTCTGCCGGCTTGTTTGGTTCTGCCGGTTTGTTCGGCTCTTTGTTCGGCTCTTCAGCCAGTCTTACCGACGCTTTCGGTGCTTCTGCCGGCTTGTTTGGTTCTGCCGGTTTGTTCGGCTCTTTAGTTGGCTCTTCAGCCAGTCTTAACGACGCTTTAGGCTCTTCTGCCGGCTTGTTTGGCTCTGCCGGCTTGTTTGGTTCTTCGCTTGGTTTCTCCGCCAGCCTTGTTACTGCGTCTGTCCACACCTTGCTGTTGTTGCTGCTGCCTTTTACGGAGGCTGTGATTCCTATTACCAGTAGGAGCCCTGTCAACATAACAACAAACTGTTTCAGACTTCTCATTTTTTCTTCTCCTTAAAATAAATAATAGTTAGATGTGTCCGAAATATATAAAAGGGATATTATACTCATCAACCGTTAATTAGCAATAAAAAATTTTTAAAAATTTGGTATCCTGAAAACATCGATGATTCATATCCTATGTCTGCTATAAGGTTAAGTTTGGAAAACGAAAGTAGGAAGCAGCTAAAAAAATTTTCTAAAAACACGAGTTTTCTATTGACGATTTAATTGCTCCTGACTATATGGTCATACCAAAGGAGTATGATAGCAGGCACAACCGGACGATGAGAAGCGTTTGAAAGTAAGGTGGTCGCAGATGCAACGGATTGCCGTAGTGAATGGCATAGAGCGATATAGTTTGTTTTTCGTCAGCCGTAACAGTGTTGCGGGCTGCAGATACGAAACCGCTTTGGCGGTTTTTTTGTTAGTTGTTCGTCGGCTTTATCAGGACGCCAAAGCTTCGTCCCTGAAGCATCGTTAAAATAAGCTTTTCAAAAAGGAGTTAATATGTATCGGCCTTCTGCTTCTGTTGAGGAAGACCAAAATTGTGAACCTCCCAGTCCTTCGGGGGCTCCGGCAGATGCCCCCGCATCTTTTATCTCTCCGGAAAAAACAAAACTTGAAAATTCTTCCAACTGGAACGACTGGAAATGGCAGATTAAACATCGGATACGCACTGTTGAGCAGCTTGTCGCATATATGCCTGCGCTGCGAGGCGAATCTTTGTTGAGCGTTGTTCGACGATATCCAATGGCAATCACCCCTTATTATGCCTCACTAATCCAAAAACCGGATACGTCTGACCCCATCTTCCGGATGTGTGTCCCCCAGCTTAGCGAGCTTGACAATCCTGCCTGCTTGAGCGAAGACCCTCTGGAAGAAAACGAGGATATGCCCGTCCCGGGCCTTGTGCATCGTTATCCCGACAGGGCGCTTCTGATTACGACAACCACCTGCGCTTCATATTGTCGGCACTGCACACGCAAACGGGTGGCGGGAACCAGAGAAACCCTCATTTCCGCCAAAAGGCTCCAGCAGGTGGTCGAATACCTCTCGGCACATCCTGAGATTTGCGACGTAATTATTTCCGGCGGCGACCCTCTTACTATGCCTACAAACGTGATTGAAGTGGTATTGTCGGCTTTACGCTCCATTAAAAGCGTCCAGATAATTCGCATCGGCACGCGCGTTCCGGTTGTTCTGCCGATGAGGATAACCGACGAGTTGACGGCGATGTTGCGTAAGTTCCATCCCCTCTGGATAAATACTCACTTCAACCACCCCAGCGAACTGACGAAAGAAGCTGCCGCTGCCTGTGCCAGGCTGACCAATGCCGGAATTCCTCTCGGTAATCAGACGGTTCTGTTGCGGGGAGTTAATGACAGTCCACAGACGATTGAGCAGCTTTGCCGCGGGCTTGTGCGTATGCGTGTAAGGCCGTATTATCTATACCAGTGTGATTTGGTAAGAGGAGTGGAGCATTTTCGCACCCCACTGAGCAGGGGTATAGAAATAATGGAATATCTGCGGGGCAGGGTCAGCGGCTTAGCTATTCCAAACTTTGTTATGGATGCACCGCACGGCGGCGGAAAAATCCCCGTTATGCCCAATTACATTGTCTCAATGAGTCCCACTCACACCGTGCTGCGAAATTATGAAGGATTGCTTATTAATTATCCGGAGCCGGTGATGCAGGGCAAAACTTTACAGCAGCCGGAACAGGAACAGTCGGGCGGTGTCTGGGAATTGGCCGCAGGTAAAACCTCGGTTATTCAGCCGGCAAACACCACTCGAGGACGCAGACGCGAAAAAATAATCGAAAAAAGAAAAAAGCTTACTGGTTCAGAACACAGCTTTCTGTTTGATTTGTGATGCACACCAGGCGCCTTTGAGGGTGGAATTATGATAGTGGGGCTTACTTATGATTTACGCACTGATTACCTTGCCAGAGGTTTCCGAGATGAAGATGTAGCAGAGTTTGACTCGGAAGAAACTGTAGCTGCTATTGAGCAGGCGGTTCAGCAGTTAGGTCATCAGACCGAACGGATTGGCAGTGCAGGAGCGTTGTGTTCACATCTTGTAGCAGGCAAAAAATGGGACCTCGTATTTAACATCGCCGAAGGACTCTCAGGCCGATGGCGGGAATCGCAGGTCCCGTGCTTACTTGAGATATACAACATCAACTATACATTCTCAGACCCTCTGGCCTGTGCGATAACCCTCGATAAAGCTCTTGCAAAGCGGATAGTGCGCGATTCTGGAATATTAACCGCCAAATTTGAAATCGTCGAAAACCTCGATGACGCAGGGAATGTTACTCTCGATTATCCGCTTTTCGCAAAGCCTGTAGCGGAAGGAACGGGAAAAGGCATAAGCCTTCAATCCTTGATTGAATCGTCTTCTCAGATGAAAGAAATATGTAAGTATTTGCTGGAGCGTTTTGCTCAGCCGGTGCTGGTCGAAGAGTTTTTACCCGGCAGAGAGTTCACCGTAGGCGTGCTGGGTAATGGCGACAACGCTTCTGTTCTGGGGATTATGGAAATTGAAGTCCTGCAGAAAACAGATAGCAACATATACTCGTATGCCGCAAAAGAAAAGTGTGAAAAACTTGTAAACTATCTGCCGTATAAGCATGGCTCGCTTTACGCACAGCTTGAGCAGATTGTGCTGAAGGCTTACAGGATTTTGAACTGTCGTGATGCCGCCCGCATCGACATTCGTTGCAATAAGTCAGGCATACCTTGCTTCTTGGAGATTAACCCTTTGCCAGGACTTCATCCTACTCATTCTGATTTGCCTATGATTGCCACGCAGCAGGGAATGTGCTATAGTGAATTAATTGATACAATCATTAAAAATGCCGTCGAAAGATTTAATGGAGTAAATAAGCCGGTATGCGGAAAGATGTTTTAATCATTCATCACACTACTGAAGGAGCGGCGGCAGGAAGTAATAAGTTTGAATACACCGAAAGCGGTTTCAGCGTCCTTGAAGAAGTTGAGGCTGTCGCAGAGGCGATGAAAGACATTGGAGTCGGATACCGAATCGAAGGTATCAAACGAATCGGCGACCTGCTGGATGTTCTCAGCCGCAGTTCCGAAAAGATTGTATTCAATCTCGTGGAGAATTTGGAAGGACATATATTTGATTTGTGTTATGTCCCCGCAATTTCCAGAGCATTCGGCAGAATATGCACGGGAGGCGACAGCCCTTGCCTGCTCCTCGCTCAGGATAAATGGCTGACAAAAGCGGTGCTAAAGGCCGCAGGACTTCCCTGCCCGAAGGGCATGATTGTGACGGCCGGGAAAAAAATAGACCTCACAGGGCTGAAGCCGGGCAGGTATATCGTAAAACCGGCGCTTTCAGATGCCAGCGAGGGTATTGACGCCAAATCCGTCGTTGACCTGCCGAGCGAAGCCCTCAATATGGCCGTTAAGAGGATATTAAGGTATATGAAGCAGCCGGCCATTATCGAGCAATTCATTCCAAATCGTGAGTTGAATGTTTCGCTGCTCCAGCAGGGCAGCGAAGTCAAAGTTCTGCCTCTGGCGGAAATTGATTTCAGCGCCTTTGGCGATGATTACCCAAGAATCGTCGATTATTCAGCCAAGTGGCTGCCGGATTCGTTCGCTTATAATAATACTCCTCACATTGTTCCGGCGCCGCTCTCGGAAAGAACGGCTCGGATGGTGCGAAGCTGCGCGCTCGGGGCATGGCACGCTCTTGGTTGTCAGGATTTTACACGTGTTGATTTCAGACTTGATGAGAACGACAATGTTTTTATAATCGAGGTAAATCCCAACCCCGATATTTCGGCTGATGCAGGATTCGCCGCCGCTTTGACCGCTGCGGGAATTTGTTTCAGGGAATTTGTAAAAATTTTACTGGATAACGCTCTGGCACGTTTGAGCGGAGGATATTCGAAGGATATTTCACTAAAGGCTGTTAAATCCAATGTGGAAAGAAAACGACAAATCGCCGCAGATAAGCATTCGTTATACACATCCTGATGACAAACCTGAAATTTTGTCGATGCTGAAAGAAACAAATTTTTTCCGCCCGCAGGAACTTCTCGTAGCACAGGAGGTCCTTGATGATGCCCTCGCCGAAGGTGCCAATGGACATTACCAGTCATTTGCCGCTGAGGAAAATGGAAAGCTTGTCGGCTGGATTTGTTTCGGACCGGCTCCCTGCACCATCAGCACTTTTGATATTTACTGGCTTGTCGTAACTCCCCAAAAACAACGCAACGGCGTAGGGGCATTCCTTATGAAGTATGCCGCAAACCTTATCAAAAACCGCAATGGCCGCTTGATTGTCGCAGAAACATCAGGCCATCCGCGCTACCATTCCACCCGCAGGTTTTACGAAAAAATGAATTATTCCCCGGTAAGCTGCATCAGAGATTTTTATGCACCCGGCGACGACAAGGTAATTTATGTCAAAAATATATGAATTTTTGCCGGATAGTTTTATGTGTCGGCCGGATATTTCGTCAACGCCTTCCTAAACACCGGTGATAAAATAGCGACGGATTTTTTTAACGATTCAAAAAATATTATCAGCACCAGCAGCAGCATAACTGCCGAAAGGCCTGCGTTCATATTGCCCTGAAAGTTGTGCTTGGGCAGATAGTTGTTAATTATGTTGTCAATGCCTGCCACAAAAGTTGTTGCGAACATAAACAGCGATGGGACAAAGGTTATAAGGCTGTAATACCATTTCCCTGAATGTTTGAGAATAAAGCTGGTGCCGACACAAAGTGCAAGTGTCGCCAAAAGCTGATTGGCCACACCGAACATAGGCCATATAGTTGATATATCGCCGAAGTAAACAAGATAGCCCCACAGAACGCTGATAATCGTGCCGCTCAATACGACCCCCGGCAGCCACGTGCTGCTTGCTAATTTCGGATGAATGGGTTTTAGGATTTCCTGAAGGATATAGCGGGCGACACGAGTTCCCGTATCAACCGTTGTCAGAATAAAAAGCGCCTCGAACATAATCGCAAAGTGGTACCAGTAACCCATCAGGTGTTTCATCCCTTTTATCGCCGACAGTATCAGCGACATCCCTGCGGCCAGTGATACCGCACCGCCTGCTCTGCCGACAAGCGTTTCGCCCGTCATTCTTTCAATTTCTGAAAGCTGACTGGTGTTTAAATTGAGCTTGGCGAAAAGCTCAGGCGAAAGGTTTATCGCAAAATAATCGCCCGGCAGCATTACCGTCGCTGCGATAAGGGCCATTATTGATACAACCGCTTCCGTCAGCATTGCGCCATAGCCTATAAAGCAAATGTCCGACTCTTTGTTAATCATCTTTGGCGTAGTGCCGGAGCCGACAAGGCTGTGAAAACCGCTGATTGCCCCGCAGGCGATTGTGATGCAGACAAATGGCCAGACCTTCCCCGGAATTATTGGCCCGCCCCCGTGAATATACGATGTTACCGCAGGTATCTGAATTTTAGGATTCACAAAACAGATGCCGACCATCAGAAGCGCAATTGTCCCTAATTTCATATAGGAGCTTAGATAATCCCGCGGACACAATAGCATCCAGACAGGAAGTATCGATGCTATCAGACCGTATAGCGGCAGTATGACCGATAGTGTTGGCTTGGAAAGCAGAAATACAGACCCGAAACTTGTTTTCGATAGCGGCTCGCCTAATATCACGCCGAGTATTACAATTGTTACGCCCACAAGCGACGCCTCAGCAATTTTCCCGGGCCTCAGTTTATACATATATAGCCCCACAAATAGGGCCGCAGGTATGGTTACTGCTATCGTAAATGTTGCCCAGATACTTTCATTCAGGGCATTGACTACCACAAGCGCAAGCCCCGCAAGGGCGGTTATGATAATAAATAGTATCGCAAAGCCGGTCGCCACGCCCGCCACCCCGCTTATATGCTCTTTCGCTAATTGAGTCAGCGATAGTCCCTTCATTCTGACCGAGGCAAAAAGGATAACAACGTCGTGAACAGCGCCGCCGAGGACCGCCCCGATTAGTATCCACAAATACCCGGGCAGATATCCGAATTGTGCCGCAAGAACTGGCCCCACTAAAGGCCCAGCCCCTGATATTGCCGCGAAATGATGCCCGAACAGCACGTATTTATTTGTCGGATGGTAATCTTTGCCGTCGCGCAGCGTATGTGCCGGCGTTGGCAGGGCATCGTTAAAAACAAGCACTTTGGTAATGATAAATTTAGCGTAGAATCTGTATGCCAAAGCGAACACAAGCAGGCTTACAATTATCAGCGTTAGCGCATGCATACTTATATAATATCAAAATTTCACCCCTCCAGTCAATTTTATCTGAATTTGAGACCGGCGTATAAGGTGTAAGTTTACTCACCACGCCCAAAACGTAAGACGTGTTAGAATAAGGTTATTTCAGTAGCCGCTGCCGGCGGCACCGGGACGATAACGCCGGCGCTCGCCCCGGCGGGCAGGTCTTCCGGCACCTGCCTTTTCCTTATTTTGCTGGGTTTCTTCTTTCAGCTTTTTGAGTTTTTCCTGCTGTGCAGGCGTCAGCAGCTTGTTTATCTGCTCCTCCGCCGACTGGCGAATAGCTTTTACTTTCGCACGTTTTTGTTCAGGGACAAGGTTTTCGTTCGTGCTTACAGTTTGGATTTCTTTGGCCTCATTTTCGACTATCGGCTTGATGGCCTTTTTCTGTTCTTCCGTAAGTTCTAATTTTGCACTTAGCTCTTCCATTCGCTCACGGATGCGTTCGCTTATTTCATCACGAACGCCTTCTCTGATTGCTTTGAGTTTTTCCTGTTGTTCAGGCGTCAGCATCTTGCTCATCTGCTCTTTGCCTGACTGACGGATGGCCTTTATTTTCTCCTGCTTTTGTTCGGCGGTGAGCGATTCGTCGGCCCTTACTGAGTGGATTTCCTTGACCTCGATTTCAATAATCGGACGGATGCTCTTTTTCTGCTCTTCGGTAAGATTTAGTTTTTCGCCAAGCTCTTGCATTCTTTCGTGGATATGTCGCCGTATTTCATCCGCAGCCGCAGGCGATTTTTGCTCCGTTTTCGCTTGTGTCGCATTTGGCTCGTTTTTAGCCGGCGGTGAGTTAGGCTCGGCTTTCGCAAACGCCGACACCTGAACGATTACAAACATTGCTGTTGCCGCTGCTATTATGTATTTGCTCATTGATTTCGTTTTCATTTTGACCTCACTTTTCGCTTAAAATGAGTTATAAATTCACATAATAAGTTAATTACGTCGTATGACGTCTTATAGTGCCTTATTATTCCAAAAAAATCAAACTCCGCAAGGAATTTTCCCTGTTTACCGCTCTCCGCTCTGTTTGTCCTGAGCAAGCGTAGCGCGTCGACCCTGCTGCGACAACACCTGTATTTTCATAATATTTTGTCCTTGATTTAGGGTGCCGAATACTTAGCTGCCGGCCCAGTTTTGTTATCATAACTCTATATTTATAGCATACTTATATTAATAATTTTCGTCAATCTTTCTTCGCTAACAAAAATTTTATCTATTTTATCTATATTTCTCATTTAGCCTAAAGTTTTTTTATTATCCCCTCCGATACATAATTAAGATTACCTATTTTAACATTAAATAGGCCTTTAGGAACGTTTGGTTTGTAACAATAGAGAATATGAATAACTTAGAACGTCTTTTTGGAGCAAACTTATGATTAAAGAAGGCATTTTAGAACGTTATTTGGAATCTTTATTACAGGGCGACAGGAAATCCTCACGTGCCGTTATTGAGGAAATTTTGCAGACTGGCACCCCTACCAATTCAGTTTATATCGATGTTATTTGGCCTATTATGGTAAAAATCGAGGAATTATTGCGTGCCGACAAAATTACTGTTGTTCAGGAGCATTTAGCTACCCGAATTAACCGCACAATAGTAGACCAGTTGCAGAATAAATTGCCTCGCCGGCCGGGCAAGGCAAAAAAAATAGTTGTCTGCTGCGCCACTGCCGAACTGCAGGAACTCGGCGCTCAAATGATGGCCGATATGTTTGAAAGCGACGGCTGGGACGTAAAATTCATCGGCGGCGGACTGACTAATGACGACCTTCTTGCGTATGTGAATGAATACAACCCGGATATACTGCTGATTTACGGCGCCGCACCCAAACAGGCGCCGACTATCCGCCACCTGATAGACACAGTAAAAGACGTAAATGCCTGGCCTAATATGCGCATACTGGTTTCCGGCGGCGTATTTAATCGCGCTGAAGGGCTGTGGCAGGAAATTGGAGCCGATTTATTTGCTGAGACAATGATTGAAGCCGTTCAAGTGGCCTCAAGCGATGTCCCCATTGAGCCGGCGATGCGCACTATAAACCGCCGAAAAAAGGCACACCAAAAAGCAGCTCTATGCTAACCGCTGATAATCTGAACCACCGCTGACGCATCAAAAATGTTTTATTTGACGACGGTAGCAGTTTTATGTATTTTACGATGCACTTTTGTTAAAAATCACTGGAGACAATAAGATGCCCGAACTGCATATAAATACGAGATATAAGCCGTTTCTGTCGCTGCGTGAAACCGAAAGAGCAATTAAATTCATAAAGGACTTCTTTCAAAACAATCTCGCCGGAGAGTTAAATCTCCAACGAGTTTCAGCGCCGCTGTTTTTGAAAAAAGGCTCCGGCATAAACGATGATTTGAACGGCGTTGAGACCAAGGTATCGTTCAGAATAAAAGACGACAATCACAGCGTGGCAGAATGCCTTTTTTCATTAGCCAAGTGGAAAAGAATGGTGCTGGCGGAATACGGGTTCGGCGCCGGCGAAGGTTTGTATACGGATATGAACGCCATTCGGCCTGATGAAGAATGTCTCGATAATCTTCACTCGGTATACGTGGACCAGTGGGACTGGGAAAGAACGATAACCGAGCAGGAAAGAAATCTGGCATTTCTGAAAAAGATTGTCCGACAAATATACAAGGTCATCAGGAAAACCGAAAAGGCAGTCAGCAAAAAATATCCGCGAACAAAACCTGTTTTGCCGCAGAAAATTACTTTTGTTCACAGTGAAGACCTCGTGAGGATGTATCCCAAATTAAATCCCAGAGAAAGGGAAAACAAAATAACTAAAAAATATGGCGCCGTTTTTATAATAGGGATAGGCGGCATACTACAGGATGGAAAGTTTCACGATAACAGGGCGCCCGACTACGATGACTGGACAACGCCGACCGGCAACGGCAAAAAAGGACTCAACGGGGACATATTTCTATGGTATCCCCTGCTTAACAGGGCATTTGAAATAAGCTCAATGGGCATCAGGGTCGACAAAAAGACCTTACTACAACAACTAAAGATAAGAAATGTTCTCGATAGAAAGAATCTGGCGTGGCACAAAAAGCTGCTGAAAGGGGAACTGCCTTTGAGCATAGGGGGCG
>Ga0315278_10000854_pt1 | contig 26398 bp, 27 predicted proteins | sample YL17G06_0_MG_FD_203880 | JGI IMG/M metagenome (GOLD analysis project Ga0315278, IMG submission 203880) | Sediment microbial communities from Yellowstone Lake, YNP, Wyoming, USA - YL17G06_0 | ecosystem: Environmental > Aquatic > Freshwater > Lake > Sediment | place: USA: Wyoming | collected... | reverse complement strand
ATCCTTTAAGATTTCTTTGGCGCGATTAAAAGAAAAATCCCTAAGATCTATTCTTTTTGTTTCTTCCTCTTCCACGTCTTCGAGAAATGTAACGATAACAGGGGTTTCCATGGATATTGGGACTTTTTCATCCAATTTTACCGAGCCGTGCTCATAAAGGCCTCTAACTGATAGCATTTTAATACTCCTCCCGGATATATTACTATTTATTTCGCTATTTGTCAACCTAAAAAATTTCGCCGCGGGGGTTTCAAAACTGTCCGAAGGACGCCGCGTCACCAATCACCACTTATCACTCCTCTTTTTCTCTTATTTTTCCTGGAGCAATTCAAAGGCTTGCCAGGCGCCCAGCCTGACCCAGGGAAGAAAATTCTTGGATGTCCCATTATTTCTAATTCCATGATTCCCCGGTTGAGTAAACCGGTGGTTTTATGGTAAAATAAGCTTGTGAAAATGAAAAAGAAATTTTCTTATGTTGACCTCTTTGCAGGATGCGGGGGACTTTCACTCGGTCTATATAATGCAGGGTGGGAAGGATTATTCGCGGTCGAAAAAAGCGAAGATGCCTTTCAGACATTAAAACATAACCTGATCGATAAGAAAAAGCACTTCACCTGGCCAACCTGGTTAGAAATAGGCAGCCATAACATCGATACGATTTTAGCAAGCCGGGAACCGGGATTAAGAGAACTAAAAGGAAACGTTGACCTGGTCGCCGGGGGACCTCCCTGCCAGGGCTTTTCTACCGCCGGCAGGAGAGAAGAAAACGACGAAAGAAATAAACTGGCAAATGCTTACCTGGAGTTTGTCGAGATTATAAAGCCCAAAGTTTTACTTTTTGAAAACGTGAGGGCTTTTGGCGTAGGGTTTAAAAAGGAAACCAATGTAAGAGGAAAACCGCACTCTGAAATGGTATTGGAAAAGCTTAAAGAATTCGGTTATGAAGATGCCCAGGCCCGTGTTATCGATTTCTCAGGGTTCGGGGTGCCGCAAATTAGGCAGCGTCTGATAATCATTGCCACATTAAAAGGAAATTCCGGGGAATTTTTTAAATTATTGGAAGAGAGAAAAGGCGCTTTCCTGGAAGAAAAAGGAATAAAAGCGAATGTTACCCTGGCGGAAGCCATTTCCGATATTGAAAAAAAGAATGGCGTTATCGATTCGCCGGATTCAAAAAATTTCAAGGCCGGGGTATATAATGGAAGGGTGTTGACTGATTACCAAAAATTAATGCGCCTGGATTACCACTCCGATATCCCCGACAGCCATCGTTTTGTAAACCACGATGAAAGGATTACCGGGAAATTCCGGGACATCATCGATAACCATCTTTCCAATAAAGAAATACAAGAAAAATATAACACGAAAAAAACCAATATTTCATTATTGCGGGCCGATAGACCTTGCTTAACACTTACAACGCTGCCGGATGATTATGTCCATTATTTGGAACCCAGGGTACTGACGGTCAGGGAGTATGCCCGTATCCAATCTTTCCCTGATTGGTATGAGTTTAAAGGGCCGTATACTACCGGGACAAAGAGACGGAGGCATATGGTGCCGCGCTATTCGCAAGCGGCCAATGCAATCCCCCCGTTATTCGGGGAATTGTGCGGAATCGTTCTCAAGGAACTGGTTAGCGAATGAATCAATTAAGTTTCAGGACCAATGTCCAATTAAAAAACATCATCGGTAGAGATTTGATTAATAATGACAATATTGCCGTATTGGAGTTGGTTAAGAACTCATATGATGCCGGTTCTAAAGAGGTTAAGGTTATCTTTAAAAATTTGAAGGAAAACGATGATGCCGGGAATGCTTCTTATTCGGACAAGTCATCTAAAATAGTTATAATCGATGACGGCATCGGGATGGATGAAGAGGACATAAAGGAAAAATGGTTGAATATCGCCTATTCGGATAAAAAACATGAAAAGGTAAAAGACGGCCGGGTGCTTGCCGGCTCCAAAGGGGTCGGCCGTTTTTCCTGCGACCGCCTGGGCCAGTACCTGGATTTATATACGAAGAAACAGGGAAAACCTCTTTGTCATTTACATATCGATTGGAAGGAGTTCGAGGTAGAGGATAAAAAAGATCTTGAAATCCAGGATATCGAAATCCAATTAGATGAGATAACCGGCCAAAATTTTCAAGAAAAATTCGGTTTCCCACTTGAACAGGGCACTGTCCTTGAAATGAACAAATTAAGAAGCGAATGGGCAACCAGTGAAAAAAAAGATAAATGGAATACGAGCAAAATCCTGGATTTACGGAGATACCTGGAAAAGTTAATTAACCCGAATCAGGCATTCGCTAGCAAACGGTTTACCATAGAATTGATCGCCGGTGATTTTGAAGAAGAAGATGCTTCAAAAAAAAAGAACCAGGAAAAGCTGAATGGGATAATAGAAAACAAAATTTTCGAGAAACTCAACTTCACCACCACTGTCATCGAGGCAGGGGTTTCTAAAGGCGGCGATACCATTACCACCACCCTGACCGACAAAGGGCGAAAGGTTCTTGAAGTGATCGAAAAAAATGTCGATTATCCATTGTTGAAAGATATAAAGATCGTTATCTTTTATTTAAACCCCTATGCCAAAGCGTATTTCAAGCGTCAAACCGGTATTCGTTCCGTCAATTTCGGTTCCATTTTTCTTTTTATCAATGGGTTCAGGGTCAATCCACTGGGGGATTATGGGGATGATTGGCTTCGCATGGAACTCCGGAAAGGCCAGGGCTATGCAAAATTCCTGGGCAGCAGGGAATTAGTTGGGCGAATAGAGATCAATGACCCGGGTAGAAATTTTACAATTATATCTTCACGGGAAGGCGTGGTTAAAGATCAGCGGTTCAGTCAAATTGTCGATATTCAGCCATCTCGTTTTGGGGGATTTTTTTATAAAACCCTTAAGAGGCTGGAAAAATATGTGGTGGAGGGGCTTGATTGGGATAAAACCCACGATCAGGGGCTTCTTATTGAAAAATTGGTTGACGATCGTAATTGGACATATAATCCCAATGATGAGAAATATGTCGAGGACGAATCCATTAAAAATGATAGGATACTGGGGTTACTCAGTTCTTTAATTTTAGTGGATACGGAGCCGGGAAATGTTATAAAAATCCATATAAACGAAGACTTGATATCGCAGTTGTTGCTTGAACAAAAGGAGAAAGCCAGGGATAAATTTAATAAATTGTTTGGTGAAAAGGTATTTTATACCAAAGAAATCCTCGACGACGCAACCTGGGCTGCATTGAACAAAATACGGGAGGAGTTGGAGCAAAAAGAGATCGAACTGGGAGAAAAAGAGAGGACCCTGGCAAAAAAAGAGCAAGAAATCAGGATTCTCCGGGAAACAAAAGAAAAACTGGAACAAGACCTTGGAAAGACCAAGGAAAAAGTCCAAAAATTAGAAACCGATAACATCGCCCAAAAGAAACAAATATATTTCCAGGAGCGTCATTTAGTCGCTAGCAATGACTATACCCAGGTTATAAATCTACACCACCAGATCGGGATATCCTCCAGTACCATTAACGGTCACCTGGCAAACTTAAGAGAGGAAATCGAGGCCGATAAGTTTGATAATGAATCCCTCAGAGAGTATATCGAGGATTTGAGTTTTGAATGCAACAAAATTAAAGCCATAACGGATATGGCTACTCAAGCCAGGTTTAATGCCGCTTCACCGGAATTAAAAAAAGAAAACCTCACGCAATTCATCATCCAATATATCACCGAAGTAAGTAAAGCACTAGTAAAAACCTTTGATGAAAGAGAAATGAAAATTCAATTAGATACCAGCCGGGTTATTGACAATTTCATAAGTAACTTTAACTCGATAGAAGTTGTAATGCTGTTTGATAACTTATTCAGTAATTCGCGAAAGGCGCGTGCGAAAAATATAAATATTAAAATCGAATCCAATACTAATGAACTCGCTGTCAGGTTCAAAGACGATGGGATAGGAATTCCCCTCGACAACCGGGAAAAAATATTTACGTTTGGTTTTTCTACCACGCATGGTACAGGCTTAGGACTGTTCCACGCAAGAAAAATCATCGACAAAATCGGAGGTGAAATCGTGTTGAATGAGAAATTCCAGGAAGGATGCGAATTGATCATAATGGTGAAAAAATGAGGTTAAAGTTTAACATTCTTTGTTTTGAAGATAATCCCCAAAACCTTAAACCGGTCCTAAAAGGCGTTGGAAATTACCTGGAAGAGTCGGGGTTTGAATTGAATATCGTGGGTACTTATCAAAATAATGATGAACTCCCTGGAATTGTCGAAGATATTAAAGCAAAAAGGCTTGACGTAGATTTAATTTTGATGGATTACTTTTTGACCAATAACCAGAAAGGGAGTACTTTGATTAAAAGCATCAGAAATTGTGAGTTATACACCGATATTATATTCTATACCCAGAAAGGAGACCTCCAGAAAGAAATTGAATTCCTTGAAGGTATCTATTTGGCCGGACGAGATACCCTAAAAGAGAAAACCATTATTGTGATCAAGAATTTATTAAAAAAAGCCCTGGATTTGTCTAATTTTCGGGGACTTTATATGGCTGAAACCAGTGAACTGAATAGTTTAATGGAAGATATCATCCTGATTTTTATAACGGGGAATTTATTTAAGAATCCCGCAATTGAATTACAGACTATTAAAGATAAACTCATAGAGAAATTAGATGACAGCTTAGATGGTATAAAAAAAATAGATGCCACTAATATAGAAAACGCCCATAAAATTTTATCAGAATTAATTTCTTTCCATAAAGCCAGGGCTATTACACGTCTAACAAAAAATTTTATAGCAGAGATAGAGGCAAGCAAGACAATTGATGAGAAATTAAAATGCATCACCCAAAAATTATCGGGGATTGACTTTAAAGCCAAAGATTATAAAAATGAAATTTTGTCATTGAGAAATATGTTGGCTCATGCAAAAGAAATCACAAAAAACGGCGTGAAGGTTCTTTGTTCAACTCCACCACGAAAAGATTTTGTTTTTACCGAATCTCAATCACTGGAAGCAAGGAAAAATTTAAAAAAGTACTCTAAAATTTTAAGTGATATCTACGAAACGATTTCCGGTAAGAAATGGGTAACCGACTAACTTTTGCCTTTTCTCTTTATTGGTCTGAAAAATTTACATTCCCCTGTTAAATGACAAATCATACAGGCAGGTTTCCTGGCCTTGCAAACCAATGCGGCGAAATCCAATATTGCCCAATTGATTGCCCTGGCTTCCGGGTGGTTTACAACTTTGAACGCTAATTCCTGCAAATAGGGATCATAACGTATATCGGACATTTGCCGCGGCCCGAAAAACCGTTCCAGCACCCGGCTCATATTGACATCCAACAAGGGAGCAGGTTCCCCATAAACCTGGAGCAATATTGCATTGGTGATATATTGACCGAACATGGGAATTCCTGCCAGTTGATCCCTGCTTTTGGGTAATCTCCCCTTTCTTAATACCATTTCCCGCGCTAATGCCAGGACACGTTTCGCCCTTTGCTTATAAAGCCCCACCGGTTTTAACGCCTCCTCGAGATTTTCAAGCGAAGCATTTCCCAGGGTTTTCCATGAAGGATATTTATTTATAAAAGAGGAGAACACCCTTGCCGCGGTTTCGGCTTTTGTCCGTTGCAATAATACTTCCGATATGACTTTTTCGTAGCTGGTGGCGGATTTATTCCTCCACGGGAAATGTCTACCGTTGTCCCTGAACCATCTTAGCAGGCTTATACGAAAGAATTCAATTTTTCGCTTATTCAACCGCTTTCTTTTAGTTTTCATAAGGAGGGAGCCGCTTTATTAACCTCTTCTCGATGATTACCTGGAAATGAAACTTTTTCAACATTACTCCACAATACCTCTGGTTGATAGCATCATTACATTCCTCCCGGCTACATTAGTATTCATCGCAATAATTGTCAACCCATAAAATTTCGCCGTGGGAAAAAAATTTGGCTGTCCCCTAATCATCGTCCCTTAATCTCATCAAAATCGCGGTGTAAAGACCTATATCCGGTTATAGATGCAGTAGGGAGTCGTCGGTTCGATGATGACGAAGAATTGGTTTACTTCCTTCTTATTTTTGATCTTCAGATTGACCACATCCGTTGCCTGGCTTCCCACCAAATTGACGGAGGTTTCTTGAGTTTTGGGGTCCATGCCGATGGAAAACATATCGATTTTACAGTTTTGCATGACGCTGGGCAGAGGAACCTGGATGGTCATTAAATTATCTTTTGTTGAGCCGGTTTTTTTAAATTTTGCTTTCATCACTCTCCCGACAATTCGACTCCAGTTTCCATTGGTAACCACATTGAGGGCGAAGATTTTTTTCTGGACCGGTTCCATGTTCAGGTAAGGCCGGTTTCGCTCGGTGTGGATAAGTGAGTGGACGCGGACATCTTTACGTTTACACTCGACGCGGAGGGCCATATCGGCGCCCATGTTGGGGAGGAGGGCATAGAAAAGTTCATAATAAGCGGCCGTGGTTTTCTTTACCCGTTCAACGATCTTCTCGGGTTTGGAACCGGCAAAGTATTTTCCCCCGCTGTCGCCCGCCAAATAACGCAGGCTCATTTCACCGGAAGCTTCATCATCGTTGAGGTCGTCGGTCCGGCGAGGATTGATGGTATAAAGGACGCTGCCGCCGCTGTTTATTGATTTCACTACATCTACCAGGTACCTTAACATAAAAGCAGAATATATTTTATTATGGTCGAAAACCGTGGACTCATCCTTGGTCAGTAACGAATCGAAGCCTTGTGAGGGGGCCCCGCTCCCGGTAGTTTCGTCGGAGCTCGATGAGTTCGATGAACCGATAGCGGCCCTGAAGGCGCCGGTGGCGATTCCTTCGGAGATAAGGAAAACGATCTTGGGCTTATCGATGGTTTTGAGTGCGTATTTAAACTGCGACAACACATGGGAAAAATACATCACCTGATGTTGATATCGGAGTTTTTCGGAATTTATGAGAGAATCCCGGAGCGGCTTCCATTTTGTCGACTCAAGCCGCGGGTCGGTCATGGGATCAACATCCACATTTTCGGTTAAGATACGCGAGGAAAAGATATCCCTACTCCATTTCTCGGGGGGGGCGCAGATGTCGTCTATTTTTTTGATCAACACGTTCCCGTCTTTTTCCGGGCCGCCGATGTACTTTAATCCGCCGATGGGGTTATTCTCAAGGATCACGAAGTTATCGCCGGGTTCGCCTTCTTTAATAAGCTTAACGGCGATCTCCTTGCTGCGCCGGAAACCGGTTAAACTGTTGAACATGGTGTCGAGGACAACGAAAACGAATCGTTCTCCGACAGGTTGAACAGTTTCAACATCTCCTTCAACGGTCACTTTTTCAACGTCTTTTAGTTCATTAGTGAATTCAAACCTCTTGAAAGCCGATATTTCGGTGGGTTGGTTATCGACGAAAAGTTGAAGCTCTTCTTGTTTTAAATCGTAAACCGGATTTCCGCCGGTATCAACGGCAAAGATAGGGACCACCATAACATTGACGGACACATTATAATTTAAGGAATCTTGTGAATCCTGTAATTCCTTTGATTCCCGGGCAAAGAAAGGCGCAGCCAGGAAGCCGACTAAGATGAGTAACATTATTTTTTTGGGTATAGATAATTTCTTTTTGCATATCATTGCTTGTCTCCTTTTCGATATTTTAAGAGTTTCCTGTTATGACAGCAAGGTCTGTGCCAATTCAATTTCATAAAATGTGGCATGAAATGTCCTAAATTTGCTACAGGGAAGCAGAAGATGTTACACTAAACCCTTAGCCTGTATCAAGACCAAAAATTTGACTGACCCGGGGAAGTATTTCCGAATGTCCCAATTTCTCATTATATTGAAAAAGAAAAACGACTGGTATATAATGGAGAAGGTGAAACAATGAATGAAATAGAAATAAAGAAAATTCCCTATGGTATTTCGGATTACCACTTGATCCGAAAGGGCAATTATTACTACGTGGATAAAACCCGGTACATTCCTATAATCGAAAATGCCGGGCGCTTTTTGTTTTTTATCCGGCCCCGCCGTTTCGGGAAATCCTTGTTTCTTGCCGTCCTGCACGGCTATTATGACGTACATTACAAAGAGAGGTTCGACGAATTATATAAAGGCACCTGGATTCATACTCATCCTACGGCAGAGAGGGGCTCGTACCTGGTCCTGCCCTTCAATTTCTCCGCCATCGATCCCGCGCACGACAAAATAGACGCCTCATTTTTAAACCATATCCAGGGACGGGCGCATTCATTTGTCAGGGGATATTGGGACTACCTGGGAAAAGATAAAGACTATGCACTGGAACAAATAAAAGCCAGCCGTTCAGGTTCCGATATATTATCGATGATAGTTCAATTATGCAAGGATTCCCTGCAGAAGTTGTATATCATTATCGATGAATATGATAACTTTGCCAATACCATACTCACTACTTCCGGGAAAGATGCGTATCATGATCTGACTCACGGGGAAGGTTTTTTCAGGTCGTTTTTTAATATATTAAAAAACGGGACCACCGGCATTGAGGCCCCCATTACCCGGTTATTCTTCACCGGGGTTTCGCCGGTAACCCTCGATGATGTCACCAGCGGGTTCAATATCGGGGATAATATTTCCCTTGACCCTTCAGTGAACAGCATGATCGGGTTTACCGGGACCGAAGTCCGGGAAATGCTCGATTATTACTACTCCGTTGGACTTCTAAAGCACGAACCGGGATACCTGTTGGAAATAATGACGAAATGGTACGGCAATTATATATTTTCAGAGCATTCTCCCGCGGGGCAAAACCTTTTTAATTCCGATATGATCCTTTATTTTTTTAGGGATTATTTTAAGATACAAACCATTCCCGATGATCTGATCGACCGGAATGTGCGCATCGCTTACAAGAAATTACGGCATCTTATTATTTTAGACAGGGGTGAAACAAAAACCACTAATGGAAATTTCAGCCGGTTGAAGCAGATCATTGAAGAAGGAGAAATCGTATCGAACCTGGTGACGGGGTTCCCGGTGGAAGAATTGACGCATACGGAGAACTTTATATCCCTGCTTTTTTATTTCGGGCTATTGAGCATCAAAGGAAAGACTTTAGAAAATCAAGAATTAGTTTTGAGGATTCCCAATGAAACCATCCGCAAATTATTCTACGATTATATCAAGGCAGGCTATGAAGAAACCGGGGTATTTTCCCTGGATTTATATACATATAACCGCTTGATGCACGGGATGGCCGTCCAGGGAGAATGGGCAACGCTTTTCAATTACATATGCGGGCGCATACGCGAAAGCATGAGCCTGCGGGATTTAATCACGGGTGAAAAGTCCATCCAGGCGTTTTTAAATGTCTATCTGGGGTTAAGCAACCTTTTCATCATCCATACGGAAAAAGAACTGAACAAAGGCTATGCCGATATCGTGATGGAACCTTTCACCGCCGTATATGAAAGTTTAAAGTATTCCTATGTGCTGGAAATCAAATATATCAAACCGGAAGGGAAAGGAAAAAAGAAACCGGCAAAACCTGCCCCGGGGATTATTGAAAAGCTCAAAACCGAAGCGGAAGAACAACTTCGGAATTACAGTATCGACGAAAAATTCAGGAAAAGTATGGAAAAGACCCAGGTGATAAAGTTGGCGCTGATATTTTACGGGTCGGACCTGGTTTACATCGGCTAGTATTCTTTTTAGAATTCCGCGAAAGTGACCACCATCGACTTCAACAGCATATAGCCGGCTTGCTTCTCCGTAATCCGTAGATCATCGAAAACCGTGTTAGGACCCCCGGGCTTCTGCCCTTGGAGTTGGAGAACGGCGCAGAGAAAAAATAGATCCGTTAATACGGGTCTTAAAACCGGTCCTTTGATTCGTTTCCGCTTCTTCATTTTATACCTTCTACGTATCCAGAACATTTTTAAATGCCCGGTACAACTGTTTTTCTTTTATCATCCTTTGAATCCGCTTTTCAAGGGATTGAGAATTGGGGGGTTACTTTTCCCGAAATCGATCCCCTGCTCTTCCGGCATGGGAACATTGTAGAGTACTTTATTGAATATATTCGGTAGATCGGTTTCCGAAATATTCTCATCCCGCATATAGACCGAATAGAGCACTTATTTGAATCTCCATTCCAACGACTGATATTCCAGGGAATGGGCGGTGGGGAAAATTTGGCTGTCCCTAATCCCTAATCATCCGGGATTTTTATGGGTTGAGGGCGCGGGGCGCCTTTTCCTTTAATAAACGTGCCTTTTTGGTAGTCTTCAAAAGCGATTTGCAATTCTTCCCGGGTGTTCATGACGATGGGGCCATACCAGGCCACGGGTTCTTTGATGGGTTTCCCGGAAACCAGGAGAAAACGAACCGACCGGTCACCGGCAATAATTTTGATGTGATGGCCCGCGGTGAAAAGTACCAGGTGGTCTTCATCCGCTTGCTGTTTTTGTTCCGCGTCGAAATACCCGGTTCCGTCAATTACATAAGCAAATACCGTATCGTCACTCAAGAATGCCAAAAAATTTGTCTGTCCCCGAATCATCCTTCCCGGCTCGCTACGCCAACTCTGTTACTTTCATCAAAATATTGAATTTTTCCAGTTTTTTCAAAGCACCGATATCTTTCCCCCGGTACGTAAATGATATGGAATTATCAGGAGGCACTCCCATTATTAACGCAGACAATTCCAGGAAATCAGGGGCATCAATGTCCCCGGGCAGGCAATCCGCCCGGCAAGGGTAAATGTAATTCTTCGCCCGGGAAAAATGGTTATTTATACGCAAGACAAAACTGATTAAGGAAAAATAATAAAATTTTTTCAAGATTAATGTTGACAGGGTTTTGAATTTCTGGTAGATTGTTTTCTTATTTTTGCGCCAATAGTTAAAGTATAAGAATAAAAAAAGAAGGAGTAAAAAATGAAAAAACTTTTGAAGCCAATGGTCATTGTTTTACTTGCAGTAACCCTTGTTATCCTGGTGAGCCTACCGCCAAAACTATCTGCTATTACTTTTTACCCGGGTTGGCAATTTTATATTAACGGCGTCAACACGTGCATATGCCCTTTGTTGGGAGGTAATTGCCAATGTGGCTTTCTTGAACCGGTTGAATGAATCATCTGATTACTCAGTTGATTACTAAAACCACCCCCCTGTATAACTGGGAAAAAGAGCGAAGGAGGTAAATATATGAGAAAGGTGCACTCATTTATTGTCGCGTTATTATTCCTGTCAATTCTATCGTTTTCAAGGATAGAGGCAAAAGAATTTAAACAAATCCAGCAGTGGAAACACGGTGACCAAAGTTTATATGGCCCAATCACCTCGCTTATCGACAAAGATAGCCACATAGTTGCCAGTTTTGGCGAAAAATTCGGTTGGCGTGTGATCACTCCCACCCAGATAAAAACCTTTGGCCCTTCGGGCCAGGGCCCCAGCGATCTTTACATGGTTATGGCCATGTGCCCATACAATGATGACCTGGCGTTTATACAGTTGGGGCACAGCATAAAAATTTTTACCAAAAAAGATGGCATCTATGTATGGAAAGAAACTCGTTGGTTAAAACGAGATTATTATCCGCATGTCGTACGAGATGCACTTTTCCTGGAAAATAAATGGTTCCTAACCGGTCTTAATTTCCTGGATATTAAGGGTGAAAAGAACCATGTCAATCTTTTAAAAATTTTTAATAGTGACGGCAAAGCGGCGGTAAATCTGCTGGAAGAATGGCATGATAAAACAAAAAACTATGGCAATATGGATTTCTACATTGTTTCTTATAAGAACAGCGTCTTCTTCGTGGCAGAAGATAAATTGAAAGCTTATGAAGTATCTGTCGATCAATTAAAACTCTTAAAGGAATGGCCATTGGAAACCCCTCCATTCTACAAAAAAATGCCGGGCGATTTTTATGACCTGGGCAAAATGGGTGAAGACACTCAAACATTCGGGAGAAATATTTTTAAATGGAGAACCGGCTATTCGCGGATAACGAAAGCAGTGGTGGAAGGCAGTTTCCTGGTCTTACAAGTGCGCACATGCAGCGATAAACTTAAAAAATTTGCCTTGCTTTTTTATAACGCCGATACCATGAAACTGGAACATACCTTTTTTATCGACGATTATTTCCTGGCCTCCCGCGACGGCAAATATTATTGCTACGCCAATGGCAATCCCGGCGAAGATGAAGACACCGAAAATTGTACAATTAACATTTATTCCCTGGCCGATTAAAAGGAAACGATGAAAAGATATGAATTAATCCTGGATATAGGCATCGGGGTCTTAGCCTTTGCGATTATCCTGGTGGTCATTTTTAAGTTTGTTATTGTTAGGAAACCATCAGACCCGTTTGCCATAAATAACATCGAAGAAGAGACTGTGTTTGATCTTAGCGGTAGTGAACTGAAATTGGATCGCTTAATTCCCAAAAATGGCACAGTCCATGTTTTAATCTTCAATTTACGGGACTGTCACTCATGCGTTTCCGATGGGGTGGAGATTTTAAAAAAGTTAAAGGAAGAAGGACGGCAATGTTTTGGCATTGTGGTTCACGATCGAGTTGAGGATGTTAGTGGATGGACGATAAACTTTGATTTTTCTCCCTTTTACATGATGAAAACAATTGTTTTTTTAGACCATCTCAATATCCCGATTACGCCTATCCTGTTGAAGTTTAATAATCGCACAGTTGAAAGCCACAATTATTTGTTGCCCCATTAAGGGAAAAAGTGACGCCCCCACCGGGGGCTTTCGAATTTTGATGTGTGAACTTCGGGCTTTTTTAGATTCGGGCTCTTCGCGGCCAATTTTATTGCAACAAAGGACGATTGCATATTGACAATCGATTGCGGCTATTGTATCTTATATTTTAGGAGGAAATAAAATGAAAATAAAAATATTATTAGTAAGCGCTGTGATTGCCTTAAGCGTAATAAATTTGTATCCCTTTGTCTGCTTGAATGACATCGAATGTGCTTTCAATCCGTCGCCGGAAAAAGCCATTTTGAGAACGAATATGATCGATGGTGCGACCCATTTTTTGATGGCTAAAGCTCATATCGCGCTCCTGCTGGCCGAATATGAAAAAACAGCCAACAACCAGGTTGAATTTGACTGCGGCACTTCCAATGCATATTGCGATAATGCGATCAAAGAATTGAAGGCCGCTTTAGATGATTATGCAAACGCTAGAACGATAGGGGAAAAACTGGGTTACAACCCGGCCCAGGTTCAACTCTTAAAGACAGCGACGTTTAGCAATTCAAAAAGCCAATACAACCCGGATATCTTTAATAAGATTACGGCCTATCTCCAGTCGGGAGATATCCTGGGGATATACGCAAAGAATATTGAAAATCTGAAAACCATCCTGGGTCTCCTGGAAACGATAACAACCCAACTGCAAAATGACGTGCAACCCCCTGTTGAAGATTACTGGAAACTTTTAGAAAAAGAATCCGAAGCAACGTTGTTCGGCAACCTGGCCACCGTATTAGGCTCTCCTATTGTAAAAGAGCAGTGTCCTAAATAAATCATGAAAACCATTTTACGATTTGAACTGGATAGGGTTAGAAGTAATGAGCATTTAATGTTTTATTGCCCATTATTTTTAACCCTATCACTCCTCTTTGTCTTTTTTGGCATTCGCTCCTACCTTGATCAAGAAAATAAATTGCCTGACTTTATTAAGCATGAAGTTGAAAAAGTAGGCGGCTATGCCAATTATGACCAATACGGGGGTTACGGTTACAGGATCAGGGCAATCCCCTCCCCATTAGAGGTCTTTTTTAAAAGTCAAACTGAGGTATTCGAAAGCAAAGTCGATACCCAGGAAATAATCGATATCACTTCATCCAAAAGGGAGAAAAACTCCCTGAAAATACATTTCCAGGGTTTTGCCGAATTCGTTTTTTTCTGGGGGGGAATATTGCAATTGTATTTAGGTCTCACCGCCTTTAAAAGCAGGAGAAGTTTAAAGATACACAAACGAATGGGAACTGCCTGGCAAACCGTAATCGTAAGGTTTGCTTTATCGATGGTCTTCTTTTTAGTGCTATTCGCCATGGCATACGCCCTGGCGCTGTTATATCTAAAGTTTAGCCCTGGTGATCTGAATGGGTTCCTTGTCTTTACCAGCCTGTTTTTGAAAGAGATGGCCCTTTTCTTCTTAATTGGGTTGCTGGTATTTTTCATTGGTCAAAAAAAGAAGAACCATCTGAAATACGCAGTAATATTGTGGGCTATTTTGGTTTTAACGCCGGAATTTATAAATGGCATCCTGGATTCGGATACAGGGCAGATACCGTCCATGTATAAAATGAATGTAACCAAATTGAATATAACAAAGGATTGGGACCAAATAGCATTAAAAACCATATCAGAACAGTCAGTCGAGAAGAAAAAAAGCAAAGATGAGATATATAATAATCTAATACAAACATACATGAAGGATTATTATGCAAAAACCAAGTCCATGGAAACCGAATTTATCAATATAGAAAAAATAAATGCCTACAGGAAGGAGATGATTTCTAGTTTCATTCCCACTTACAACTATTTTTCCCAGGTTAATGAAATAATCGGCGGTTACGGCAGTTGTTTCGAATTCCTGGATCATGTGCTGAGAACGAAAGAAGGGTTTCTTCAATGGTACTTTCAAAAAAAGTTTATTGAGAGACCAAAAACAATTGAGCCGTTTGCCATTGCGAATGAGTATGTATTCCGGATGAAGCCGATTGTGCCGCGCTATTTTTTAAGAAGTATAAGCGTGACGGTATCGATTTCAGTTGGCCTGCTATTTTGGATAAGCGTCTATCTGGGAAAAGTATTTAAAACAAAGAGCCGCCGGGGCGCCCCTGAAAATAATCCCGGGTTCTATTTTAAACTGGTTGAAAAAGAAATGAAGCGAGAGGAACTGCTGGCCGATTACCACGGACCGGGCATTGTCTGCGTCGATAATATAGAACAACCGGATATAGACGGCAATATAAACCTTAAAGCATTTTTCAATTGGCTGATCCAGTTAAGGGGCGTAAACCGGGATGAAGTAAAAGAGAAGCTGAAACTGTTCGAATTAAACGCGGAAAACCAGCAGCGAATATCCGGGGAAGATATAAAAAAGGTCTACCTGTCCGCTGTGCTCTCAAGCGCCGATACCTTTCTCATAAATAACGCCGGTAAACATATGAGCAAGAAATTTGAAAACCAATTCATCGAAGTTTTATCCGGGATGTGTAGCAATGGAAAAACAATCCTATACCTGGGCTCGGAACCATTGGAGGGTAGACAAAAAAAAGCATTCCTTGGTAACTGCCAGAGCCAGGACTTTGTCCCCGTGGATGTCAACAAAATAAGCCTTAGATAAATGCCGCCTGATCAGTCGCCGACGAATTATACAAATTAACACAGATTTTTTTCCGCTTTTCCGCTCTTCCTCGCTTCCGCTCTTCCTGTTTTTCTTCATCATTCATCATTCATCATTCATCATTCATCATCCCAACTCTTACCCCGGCTACCCGGTGTGAAACATCGGTTTCATTACGGCCAAATATTCATCGATCTGCATCTCCCTGTAATCCGGGTTGCGTAATAAAGCAATAACATATTCTTTAAAACAGGGATCGCCCTCAAGAGCATTATAAAGCCTTGCATACTGAAAATCGATTAAATTGTCTTCTTCATATAAATCATCGGCATGGATCGCTTTTTCGAATTTCGAAGGGTGAAGCAGCTTCACGCCTTCAATGAAATGGCGAAGAATCTTTGTCATTGTCAGGTCTTTTAACATAACATCAAAATCGGAACGATTCACTGGGGGTTTTCCATCTAAAACTCTCATTTGGCCTCCGCTGTAGGTTGGAATCTCTTTTTTTGATTTTTAAATTCCGGCGACCCGGAAAGTAATTGATGCTGGGCCAGCAGGAAATGTTTCATCGCCGGGATCTGGAGATCAAGTAATAACTCCACTACTTCCGGGTCATCGACCAATTTTTGAACCAGGCTGTATATATCATTGCCCATTCGCTGCCCATCGATCATTTCCCCATCCCCGCTGAAAAGCCAATGGAGATCGATGTTAAATTTGACGGAAAGGGCGCAGAGAAATTCATAACTGGGTTTTCTCTTCCCTGAAATGATCTGGGATAAAAAAGAGTGCGAGATTTCAAGCTGTTTCGCGAATTTGGTAATGTTCAACTCGAAGTGACCTTTTACCATCGCAACTCTATCGCCCACGATCTTAAGGTTTTCAATGCTGCTGTAAAAATTTTTCATTTTTTTCACCCAAAGATATTGACATCTGCAAATTCTTTTGTTACAATCGCAACATGTTTGATGAAGCGAATATAAAAAACAAAAGCAAGAGACGAGGACGCAACGGCAGCGCTGAGAGGCCCAATGTCGATATCCTGATCGATGGCATCTTGAGAAAAATGTTGCCCTTGTCGATGTCTCATGCGGTCATTCTACCAGAATCCGCTCTACTGTCAAGAGCCTGCTTCAACTTTTTTTTAACCCACGGGAACAAGATGAATGGAAAAGAGAAGTTAACCGGGAGGGCATCGGAGTCTTCCGTAAGTCATAAAATAGAATGGTCAATGATAAAAATAACGGGTCTTTTCCCCGGTCCCACTCCCCAGACCGTTGGGAAAACTTCAAGGATTTCAGTAGGGAACAGGCAGCGCCTGTTCCCTACTTCCCGCGACCTCGAACAATCTTCCGGAAGTTCTGAAAAATCTTTCGGAAGGTCAGGAAAATCTTCCGGGAGCTCTGAAAAATCTTTCGGAAGGTCAAGAAAATCTTCCGGAAGCTCTGAAAAATCTTTCGGAAGGTCAAGAAAATCTTCCGGAAGCTCTGAAAAATCTTCCGGAAGGTCAAGAAAATCTTCCGGAAGGTCGGAAAAATCTTTCGGAAGGTCAAGAAAATCTTCCGGAAGCTCTGAAAAATCTTTCGGAAGGTCAAGAAAATCTTCCGGGAGGTCGGAAAAATCTTTCGGAAGCTCTGAAAAATCTTCCGGAAGGTCGGAAAAATCTTTCGGAAGGTCAAGAAAATCTTCCGGAAGGTCGGAAAAATCTTTTGGAAGCTCTGAAAAATCTTCCGGAAGGTCGGAAAAATCTTTCGGAAGGTCAAGAAAATCTTCCGGAAGGTCGGAAAAATCTTTTGGAAGGCAAAAAAAATCTTTCCGGGGCTTTGGCGAAACTTTCCCGGTAAGAAATGAAACAATAAAAACAAATATTTATCTAAAAGGAGATTATCATGCCGTATGCAAATTCAAGAGTTAGCGATTACCTGGAACATTCAGAGCTTATGTTCACCAATGCCAAGGATAAGACGATCCTTCCACTCCTGGATCGATACAATGTAGGCCCTGAAAGATGTGACCAGGGTTTATCATTTTGCGGCGACGCCTATACCTGGGAAAAAGAGCAGGTCAAACTTCATGGTGAACAGTTCAGGGCCAAGACAATTTTTGAAAAATTATTGGCTGAGGCCCATCCACTGTACATGGACCATGTCAAATTCATGCGCATGGCTTACAGGGACGACGTTAGAAAACTTGACGAACTGGATGCAGCCGGTGGCCGGGTAAAGAGAATCTCGGGCTGGTTGACGCAGAGCAAAACCTTTTATACCAATGTTATTAACGATGAAGATTCTTTAGCGAAAATGGGCGGCTATGGTATTAGCAAAGAAGAACTGGAGGCAGCGGAAGCGAAAGTAGCGGGAGTGGCGGCGGCAAACCAGGAGCATAAGATCAAGAAAGGTGCGGCCCAGGATGCCATCGATAGAAGAGATAAGGCCCTGGACATACTGGATAAGTTCAGGAGCGAGTTTATCGGAATTTGCCGGATCGCCCTGAAAGACCACCCACAGTTGCTTGAGAAGCTGGGCATTGTCGTTTATACCAAAGGGTACGTCAGCGCCAAGAGCCAGGCCGCCGCCGAAGAGAAAAAGAAACAAGCGGCCCTAAAAGCCCGGGAAGCGCAAACGGCGCACGCAGCGCAGGAGGTTCAAGAGGACCAGGAAGTCCAGGTGAAACAAAAGACAAAAAAAACAAAAGAGTAAAAAGTAATCCGTGGTCGCCCAGGATTTCCGGGTTACAGGATGAACCGGGTGTAAATAGTCAAAACACCCGGTTCATCCGTTCATCATGTAATCCTATCATATTTTTCAATTAGCGATGTAAACTGTAAAATGTGACGTTTGAGGAGGAAAGCAAATGAATCAAAATGACGTAAATGACGGACCGCTATTAACTGACCGGGAATGCGCCCTGCAAGTGGGCCAACGCCTTTGCCTGGCCAGGCAATCCCTGGGACTCACCACCCAGGTCCTGGCAGAACTCCTGGGAACCACCGGCGCTAAAATTACCGAAGTCGAACAGGGGAAATTATTTCTACCGATCCCATGGGGCAACAAATTGTACCGTTTCCTGGGAATCAACAAAAACTGGCTGCTTACCGGTGAGGAACAAATCACGATTAAAAAAACTCTCGCTTACGACGACCTTTTCAAACATATGCGGGTTCCCGAAGTGGGACAAAACATCATGATTGAGCTCAGCAAAGTTAAGACTATTTTCAAAGATCAAATCCGGCAATACGAAAGAGTGCATGAAGTGTCGCTAAACGGTGGTCTACAATGACAATCACAAAAGGGAAACTGGAAAAAGACAGGCTGAACCTGAACCTGGTATTGATTTATCTAAACGGTTGGGAAGAAGATTCGCGAAGAATATTTGGCGGCAAGGTTATAAGAGCCTGGAAAGCGTATCCTTTCGACATTCTCAATGAATTAGATCATCAAGGTCTGATTCGCCAGTTCGACAAATCGTTAATTATCACGAATTTGGGAATCTCAAGAGCGGAAGGGTTGATGCAAGAATACTTTGACCCGCAAAAGAGGGTCTGAGCCCCCAGCATGGGGGAATTTAAAAGGAGATAAAACATGAATGAGAAAAAAGAAACAACATGGCAAACGGGTCTAATTCAAGGACCTGGAGTAACGCGGGACGGCGCTGTCGGCAAAGACGGCGTCATCGTTCTATCCGGGGATAAAGGCTTATTATATCGCAGCCCGGATAACGGTAAAAATTGGCAGACCATTAACAGTGGGCTTGGCGATTGGTTCCATCTTTTTGGGGTGGCCACGGACGGTTACGGGCGATTTGTGACAGTCGGCCGGGGTCGCGTCATTTTGGCGTCTTCCAACAGTGGCAAATCCTGGACGCAGGTTAAACAGAAAAGCAGCGACAGATCCATTTTCAAAGTCGTTTTCGGAAAAAATAACATCGTTATCGCCGCGGATGAGGAAGAAGGGTATCATATGAGCAATGACGGCGGGTTGACCTGGACGCATAACATGGATAAAAAGCTGGGCGCCTTGCGAACCCTGGAGTTTTTTAAAGATACCTTTTACGCCGCCAGTCCGTCAAAGGTATGGCGCAGCGCCGACGGAAAAATATGGAACCTGGTAAACACTCAATCCGAAGGGGCGCGTGCACTTGCTTATAATGAGAAAAACAATACCTTTTTTGCCGGCGCCCATGCCATCAGCAGGAGCACGGATGGTGGGAAGACCTGGGAGCAGGTATTTGACCTGCAACCGTATTATGGTGAAAAAGCAAATATCATGGGTATAACCTGTTTCGATGAATATGTAGTTTGCACAGGTGGGGATATGTTAACCCTGGTATCCAAAGACAATGGGACAACCTGGGGACAGTTGGGTCAATACCCATCCAAAGGTGGGTTCTTTGGATTGCTGCAAACAGCGGAAAGAATCATCGGTGTTGGAACTTTCACCAGGAATGAAGACCCGGCATGTTACATTGAAAAATCAGCTATCATCGAGGCTGAGCTTACAGAGCCGACTCCTACGCCAGAACCAACTCCGACTCCCACACCGACGCCGGCCCCGACGCCCACACCGACTCCTACACCGACGCCGGCCCCGACGCCAACTCCGACTCCCACACCGACGCCGACTCCCACTCCGACGCCGGTTCCAACAGGGACGTTGAACCAGCAGTTGGCGGAGGAGTATGATATTATTGCCGCCAGTTATGTTCGGATTGCCAATTTATTAAGGAGCCCCGCGGCGGCACGCGGCGCGTGCACCCTGTTGTAGAACTCTACCGGAAGATTTAACTTCGTAACAGCATCAGGCACGATACCCAGGGGTATATTGGTTACACAAAAGTTTTTTAGGGGACCAGGGGGCAATATGGCATTTTTCAAAAAAGCCCCCTGGTTACTTGATGCATAAAAGAAAGAATTTTTGATTGATTGTCCCCTTTCCCTTAAAGGGCGAACTGTGGCACGTTTGGGTTTTTTCAGAAGAGTGGGTTGAAAAAAGAGGGCATTTAAAATATAATACTATTGCCATGAGCGAAATAAAAAACATACACGATAAGCTGTTTAAAAATGTTTTCGAAAACGTGGATAATACAAGGGCGTTCCTGCGAAAAGTACTTCCCGAAACCCTTATAAAAGCCATCGATTTCTCAAAGATATCGATCGACTTCACCGATTACGTTTCGAAAAAATTCAAGGAGGGCCATTCGGATATCATTGTAAAAACCCTGATGATAAACGAAAAAGGAAAGGAACTGCAAACGGATATCTATATCCTGGTCGAGCATAAGTCCTACAAGGATGAAGAAATATTTATCCAATTACTATTGTACATGTATTTAATGTGGCAGAAAGACCTGTCGGAAGACAAACCCCTTCGCGTGATAATCCCCCTGGTATTTTATCATGGGAAAGACGAGTGGGATATACCGCAATCGTTTGTCGACCAGTTTGCTGTCAGCGATGAGATAAAAGAGTTTTTACTGGATTTCTCCTATGTGCTATTCGACACAAAGAATTGGAATTTCAGAGAGGAGAAGAATGGCGGGTTGAGAGATAATGTATTCCTGTTAACCGCTGTAACCTTGATGAAGAGTGCGTTTAATGAGGATTTCGAATCGATACGGGAGATATTCAAATTCTGGCATGATAGTGGATTCAACCGGGAAAGAGAGAATATGCTTTTTTTTCTTGCATATTTATCTGAGACAAAGGATATAGACCCGGGAAAATTAAAGAAAATATTGGAAGAAAGCAAAATAAATGGAGGTGATATTATGCCAACCTTAGCTCAACGATTAAGAGATGAAGGAAAAGAAAAGTGGATGAACGTAGGGAAAGAAATTGGGATGATTGAAGGAAAAGAAAAGTGGATGAACGAAGAAAAGCTTGAGACAGCCAGGAGAATGCTGAATGAGGATTTTACCATTGAACAAATCGTGAAATTAACGGGCCTTACTGAGGAAGAAATAAGAAGGCTTTTGCATTAAAGTGATTTAACGCTGTGAAGGCCAAACGCCAAATATGACAGGGTTGCCCGAAGGCTTCATTTTTTTCTTTTTCTGACTGTTTCGCTTTCGTTCTTCCCTTCCTTAATCGGCGCTTTCTGTGTGTCCCTTTTCCCTTCCACAAAAGACAGAGTATGCCAGCCGAAGCGCATCCGCAGGAGGTGGTGATGAACGACAGTGGGGAACGGATTGCCCGGTTAGGCTGAGGCAGTTCGCAATTTCGTTTTCGAATACCTTGAGACACGGCAGATAAGATTCAATTATCCGTCATTCCAGATACTCTCGTAATTCATATAAGCATTACGCCATTCGTTTGGAAACGGATGTGTCCCTTTATTTCAGGAGAAATAATTTTTTGGATGGGCTAGCCCGACTTTACGAAATAGGAGTTGAAAAATCTCGGGTATCATCAATATCAGCGTTTTTCAGGGTTTTCAGTTGTATGACCTAAACTTTTCCTTCCGTATATCGTTCTAAACCTAACGCCTTGAATATTTTCTGTTGTTCAACATCCATTTTCGAGATAACGATTTGAGGTTTGGCCTCCACTTTTTTCCCCTTGCCCGGCTGATGTTTTATCATCAGGACTTCTGAGATATTAGACAATAAGTCTATTGCTTTTGGGATAGAGTATTCAAACCCCTTTTGGTGGAGTTCTCGTTGAAGAATAGAGGCAAATGCTAAGGCCAGTACGCAATAAAACGCATGGACCCTAATATTGTGGTCGGTCCAATGCCACATTGGGGACCATGAAACGAAATAAGGGTTTTTCATTGTTTCAAAAGCCTTTTCAATCATATGTTGCCCCCGATATGCCAGTATAATTTGTTCATCCGTCCATGAATGGTTATCCGTAAAAAGTATGGTTTTGCCCAGTCTTTTGCCGGAGAGTTTTTCCATTGCCTGATGATCGATGGAGTATGAGAGTTCAGGCAAGTGAGTTTTTTCTTGCAGTGTGATATTGATTTTAAAGAGCCGCTCCATATATTGTCCTTTCAGTATTTCTTTGACTTTAGTTTGTACAGATTGCATAGTGGGCTTTCTTCCTTTTTTCATCACTCCAGTGAGCTATTTTGAAAGTGTTATACCCAGGGCTTTAAGGTTTGCCGTTCGTTTTCGGGTTTCCTTGAGAATGGTTTGGTACTGAGTTAGAAATAATTCTTCATTGTAGGTAAGAATAATGGACCTTTGAAGTCCAAAAATATTTTTTTTTGTTCGGAATGTGTGCACCCCTTGTAGTCGAGGTGAATTCATTAAGTTGTATTGCTCCAGGGGAATCTCCAACAAATCTTCGACCTCATTGAGTTTAAGGGAGCCGACAAAGTGGTAAGCGGTTGTTGCTAATTTGTCAAAATTATTTTTTGAATTATTTCCCTTGTCAAAAACCAGCGTGATGTTTTCAACCGTTTGCGACAATATTTTATAGCGTTCAACCAGGCGCTCTACGACCGAATCAAACTCCCGGCAATCGGGGTTATTGCCGGCGTAAGTTTCATGGAAAAGTGGGATATGGAAGTCACTGGATACAAGGAGAGCCAGTCCGACAATGCGAAATTTATTGCCGCCCTGTTTTCCTTTTCCCCGCTTTGCCAGGGTATTTTCCTCATTAAATGTATCAATGAAGGTGATAAAATTGGTGGTATCGTATAGCAGGCAATTAGTGTCGATATTGAACTCTTGAATCAAATGATGGGTCAATTTTTTTTCAGCTTCAGTAATTTCAGCCGCATTGAGCAAAGCCATATTATCCCAGAACCGCTGACTTGATAAGGTTTTTTTATCCACCTGTATCAATCTTCTCAGAGGAGTATTCCAGAACCAGTCAGCAATCTTGTTTTTGCTTTTTGGAGAGAGACAGCGATTGATAGCCGCGATGAGAATATAATTTCCGACCGAGAGTCCCTGCTTTCTTTTTTCAACGATGGAGTCAATAACCTCAGCGATACGCCATCTTTTGGCAATATCGTAAATAGCCGCCACGGCGCCAAATTGTGAAATAATGATTTCATCAGGAATATTAATGGCGTGGAGATTTTTATTTTCCATTGCGAGCATGATATCCTGAACTTTTCCGAGATACTTCTGCCAAACAATTTTTGGTTTTCCGTTAACTCTCTGAGATTCCCTGACATAATAATAGGGGCTGTTGTTAATCAGTTTTTTAGTTATACTTGCCATAAAAACCTCCTTTTAGGTCACACAATAACATAAAAATTGGTATTTGTAAAGTATTGATGCGATTTTCGCATATTTTGTTATTAGGTCATACGCTCCTCAACTAAAACCGAAACGGAATTAACTATTGGAGATGCAATGATATTGACGTTTTTCAGGAATTTATTGCTAAATCTGAGGGCGTATTTTTTTAAAAATAAAAGCTATTTCGTAAAGTCGGGCTAGTGAAGAATTGAACCAGTTTATTCAATCCTTTTCACTTTTTTCTGGACTGGCTCATTCTTTCCAGAACTTTCGGTTGATTGATTTTCCAGCGCCGTAAGTCTTTTATCATCACCACTCCATTTTTTACCTGAATGCATAGCGCAATACAAGCTTAAAGGTTCAGCTTTCTCATTACAACCCTTCTCTATACAAATCATGTGTCTCCTCCTATTTGAATTTATTCATAATCGAAATAACAGTTAATATTGCGATCGAAAGAGATGCTCCTTCAAGAAACCATTGAGCAAATTTCAAATAGTTCCCTTTACGGTTAAGTGCATTTTTTAAACTCCCAATAGCTGGAAACCAATTCCTTATATGCTGGCCATATATACTATCGATTCGTTTCGCAATGACCTCCATACCTCCTTCTTTATATAGACCGATAACATCGTCAAATAATAATTCGGATATTGGCGGACTCTTAACGTTCTTGACCCACATCGATAGAACGGAGAAAGACATCGACAATATTAGAAGTAAAATTATAAGAATCAAGAGAAGGAGGCTGAGATTACTTGCGATAGTTTTGAATTGCTCGACAAAAGCAAACGTTGCTGCGAGTAAAATCCCTGATATACCTGCGGTTGCGTTAGCCTTTGAATCCAATGCTTGAAAAGATTGGTTGTAATAGTTGTATTCATCCTCGCACGATTTAAGTATCTGTTTTAAAACTTCCATCAGGTTTTGAAGATTATCGATAGCCATGGTTTATCCTCCTCTCATATAAAACCGAACGTTCGGCCACGACCTCCCGCATTTTCATTAATAGGAACAGGAAACAAATATAACATATTTCTAACGATTTGTCTACAAGATCGATGCACTGTAAAAAAATTCTTGGCTGCCCAGTTCCCCGGCTTATCCGACAACCATACATGGCTAATTTTTGACTGTCCCATTTCCACCCCAAATTTGGCTAACTGGGCATAACTTTAATCTGCAGCATAGTGATTAATAGTAATTATGAATTCTCACTGAGACTCTTTTTCCATGTTTGGCAAAATTCTTCATAAGCTGGGCGGAAAAAACGTTTGACAGCCAATGCAGATACAACTGCGGCAATTGCAGGAGCAAGTCCCAGATGCGTAACTAGCAAAGCTGCCAGAGTGCCCGCAACCGATATTTCACCTAATCCTACGGCTTTGGCCAATTTTTCACGGTCTCCCTGCTCATCGGGATCTGAACCGCAAAGAAGCTTATGGGCTTCCGCATTCCATCGCATGAATAGACGCTTTCCAAATTCTCGTACGTCATCCATAAGACCCATCTGTGCTTTCTCGTAGGTAACCTCAGGCTCGAACGAACCGCATAGTGTTGGGTCCTCTGCAATAGCTTTGGCTCGCATTCCAAGTTGCTCATAGAGTTGATTTTCGTCTGCCATCAATAGTTTTTCCGCCGCAGATTCGGCCTGTATTGATAATTTTGACATTTTATGCCTCCTATTCGTTGTTTAAATTATTTTTTCAACCTTGGTGGTTGATAACATAATGTTGCTGAACCAAATAGAGTATACGCTAACCCAAGAGGATTTTTGAGAGCAAGGAAATGGCGTCGGGCGTTGAGTAAAACAATGCCTATCTTTTCTCCTGCTAATATATCGGTTAGAAATTTTTCGGCAAATGGATGAGCGAACTCGATTGTCATAGGACACTCAGTCCCAACGACGCCTTTCGCTCCGCGGTCGAGAAAGAAGTGAATGAAACTATCCGATAAAGATGGAGTAATCTGCGCAGACTCACACATATTTAAAATTACAAGAGGGTTGGATTTCAATTTTTCTACTTTGTCATAGAGATCATCCAGGTATATTTTCCCGTAGCTCAGTTCAATCCAGGAACGTTCAGGTTCAAATTCACCTTTTTTAATGCTTTCGTAAAGTAATCTATTTATCTCACGGCATGGGGAATTCGCGTCAAGATTTTCGTATCGACGTAAAAATCGATCAAAATCCGGGCCGACGCCAATGTCAGCTTTCCGATGCCGGGTATACCCATGGGTATAAAAGTAAAGAATGTGAGACTTACAATCATTCAAAACTTTATAGCAAGAATCGGGATTGTCGATGGGTGGGGTACTCACTTCAAACTTGCCTTTGCTTTGTTCCATTAAATACTGCATCAATTGTATCTGATCACGGGCATTTCGAAATTGATGCCAGAGCATGAACTCAAGCCTTAGTTTCTTTTTAAGATGAATAGGCTCATCGGTACCTTTAGTGGTCCCGGAGGGCTGCTGTTCGATACAGTACCGGATACCCCAAAAACCCTCAGGGGCCGGCAATTCATATTCTTTCTTTGGTAGTGAACGATCATAAATTAAATCCCATGGAAAAACAAAATTTGTAGAATCATTAGAGAGGGAAATTTGAACAATATCATCCTGTTTTATCGGATGCTTTTCTAACCATTTACCAATTTTATACATCGACTTTTCTTGTTCATACTTGAATAGCTTTATCCACAGGCTACTACCGGCCTTGGCTAGGCTGCGGATATTTTTTATAAAATCATCCTTATCTCCCTCTAATTTTTCGGTAAAGGTT